>Ga0182793_1000212_pt1 | contig 52539 bp, 39 predicted proteins | sample Passage237A_FD_130498 | JGI IMG/M metagenome (GOLD analysis project Ga0182793, IMG submission 130498) | Cellulose adapted compost microbial communities from Newby Island Compost Facility, Milpitas, CA, USA - Passage2 37A (version 2) (version 2) ... | reverse complement strand
AGAAGCCGAAGTGATCCGGGAAGTCCTTGAAGGCGCAGGCGACGGTCTCGCCGCTGGTCAGGTCTTCGGCCTCGAAGTCCGCACCGTCGGTGGCAAGGATGAACTTCGCCTTGGCCTTAGCCGTGGCTGGGCTGGTCTTCAGCGCAGCCAGTGTCTGCGTCACCTGCCCTGCCTCGCAGGTCAGGATGTGGATGTTGTTAGTCTGGAGCACCCCGCCGACATCGGACTTGTTCGTCGCCCCCGTTCGCAGCCGCTTGAGTGTCGTCTCCTTGTTGCCAAAGGCCGCAAGGAAGGCATAAGGGAACTCAATGGGGTCGAATGCCTGCTCGGCGAGGTCCGTGATCGCCTGTTCGATCTCTACCGCGTTCATGAGCGTACACCTCTCCTGCCAAGGAAGGACTGCTGTGTCAGCGTGAAAGTTGCGACATTGGTGTTTCCCACAGGCGGCACGCCGAACTGCCAGCGCACGTTTTCGCGCAGGCGCCAGGTGGTGTAGTTGCTCTCCTGTCCGTAGATGGCGATGTCGCCGATGCGGCCGCCATGCTCTTCCACGAACTTTTCCGACTGCACGAACATGCCGCCGGAGCCGCAGCAGAGGTCATAAACGCGGCCGGCGAACTGGCCGAGGAAGTATTCGTACACGCGGCCGAGGATGTCTTTCGACTTGGCGCCTTCCTCGTTCAGCGCGATGCCTGAGATCAGGTCGATCAGCTCGCCCAGCATCACCTTGTTGAGCGCGGGGCGGGCGTAGTCCTTGGGCAGCACGCCCTTCAAGGATTCGTTCTCCTTCTCGATGGCACGCATGGCGTCATCGATCAGGGTGCCGATGGTGGGCTGTTTGGCGTTGGCCTGCAGGTGCGACCAGCGCGCTTCCTTCGGCACCCAGAAGATGTTGTCGGCCAGGTATTCGTCGCAGTCTTCGGCGGCGGCCGGGTCTTCGGCCAGCAGCGCTTTGTGCTTGGCCTCGAAAGCGTCGGAGATGTACTTGAGGAAAATGAGCCCCAGCACCACGTGCTTGTAGTCGGAGGGCTCCATGTTGCCGCGCAGCTTGTCGGCGGCCTTGAAAAGTTCACCTTCGAAGCCGAGGTTGCCTCCGTTGCCGTTCTTCTTGTCGTTCTTGGGGGCGGAGTCTTTCTTTGCCATTGGGTTCTTATCCTTTGCGTGATGTCTTTGCTGCCGGAGCTTGATACCCCGGCGCGAGCTTTGCTTTTTCGACGCCATACAAGGCTAGCGGATCGCTGAGCCAAAGCCGGTACTCGTGCCCGCGCAGGCTGTGATTCGGCGAGCAGTCCACACTCCACTTGCGCAGGGTGTAACCGGCGGTGGCGGCGCGAAGCCTGATGCGCAGCACGCCGTCCTGCATGCCGTAATCCATCTCGGTGATTTCCGGCCGGGGCTGGTCCGGGTGCGGCACCAGTTCCAGCTCGACGATGCGGGTCCACTGAATGTCCTGATCGCTCATCTCATGGGGCGCCACTGGCTGGCCCTTGAGCACGACGGGGTTCTTGATCCGGGTGATCACGAAATCCCGGAACTCCTGCGCTTTGCGGTCGAAGGCGCGGACGTGCCAGCGCAGGCCGTTGTCGATCAGCGCGAACGGGACGATCTCCCGCTCGGTGCGGCCACTGGAGATGGAGTGGTACTCGATGCCGAGCGGACACGCCTGGTGAATCGCCCGGGTCACATTCGCCAGCACATCCAGATCCGGGTGCGTGAGCCGTGACGGGCTCTCGCTGGCCACCCACGCCTTCAACCGCATCGGCTCGCCATCGCCAAAGCCCCGGGTCAGCCACGACAGCACCCGCTCCGGAGGGAAGTCGAAGATGGGGTGAAAGTCCGACCCCAGGACGTAGGATTTACCCCGAGTGTCGTAGTCGATATTGCCGGGAGCCAATTCCTTGTACAGCGCCAGATCCCTGGACGCGGCGGCGGACTGGATGCCAAAGCGCGTGACCAGGTCCTGGCGGCGTATTTCCCCGATGAAGCGCACACGCAATTCCACGAAGGCGAGCCGGTCGCGCTGGGGCTGGGTGAGATCGGCAAGCTGTTCGTTCGACATTCGGGCTGGCTCGTGCGGGTTAGCAAATTCTTATACGGGTTATTGCGGAAAGTATATGGTCTGCCCTAGAATCTGTCCATGATTCGATTGTGATTTGTTGGTGCGTCGCATTGTGATAACCACAATCGACACAGCGAGATTGGGGGATCGGCGACCAGCCTCCTTACCCCTTCGCATACCCCAATATCGCCGCCGGCATCGACTGCAACGAGATGCTGCGCGCCGCCGAGGCTGACGGCTTCCTTGGGCATGCCGTAAACCACGCAGGAGGCTTCGTTCTGGGCCAGGGTGGTTGCGCCTGTGTCAAAAAGTTCTTTCATCCCGCGAGCGCCGGCAGCGCGGGCTACGGAGCGATAGAGCACATCAACTGAAGGGCAGTGGCGGTTGACCGGGGGGCCGGGGCTGACATCGACAAAATAATGGTTGTCGCTGCGCTTGAGTGTCATGTGCTTGCCGGCGGCCAGCAGCAGAAATATCTGCATTTCGCGCTCGCTCAGCTTGCTGTGGGGCGCCTCTTCATCTCCCCGAGACTGATTGAACAGAAGATCGGAGGCGAGATCGGCGGAGATATAGTGATTACCCTGGGCGCAGCGTCTGATGGCGGCAAGCAGAATTTCCGGCTCACTGTCCTTGGTGATATAGCCCTGGGCACCGGCCTTGATGGCCTGGCTGGCGATCTGACTTTCACTGTGCATGGAAAACACCAGTACCGGCAGCCTGGGGTAGCGGTTTCTGATGGCCTTGATCAACTCAGTGCCGCCCAGACCGGGCATGTTCATATCTGTCAGCACCAGATCCACGTCACCTTTGGCCAGATGTCGCAGCAGTTCATCACCGTCCTTTGCCTCAGCCACCAGTTCCATGTCCTCGGCGATGGCCACTACCCGGCTCAACCCCTGGCGCACTACCGCGTGATCATCTGCAATCAACAGCCTTATCATGATTTTTATCCGAAATATCCAGGTCAGCCTGTGCGGCTCATTATTGGTGAGTGATTCCGGCAACACGCGAAACACGGCGGTTGCCCGCGCATCGTCCAGTTGCAGGTCCTCGTTTGGTGCTCTGAGCTGAGTGGCTATGCCGGTTCTGGTATTGAAGTTATTCAGCAGCCAGTCCACTGACGCTATCAGGCCCATATCCAGTACCGCCGGTCTCAGACTGGAAGCCACTTCGCGCACAGAGACTATACAGCTGTCGATGGCCTCTTTCATACGCTGATTATGGTCATTAAATTCCGGCGAGATATCCTGATAGCGCATTCTGAGCATGGTGGTAACCATGCGCAGCGCGGTCAGCTGCTGCAATTGGAAGAATTGCTGCTCCTGCAGCTTCTGCATACGGCGAAAGAAAACATAAATGCCAGTAGCAATTACCAGTGTGGCCACTATCAGCAGCACCTGCGCCGCCACCTAATCATCGACAGCAAGCCGCAAGGCAACCAGGCCCGCAAGAAGAAAAACAGCTATATATAGTAGGGCTATTGCCAGAGATGACAGAGAGGATTTCAGGGATTGTTCACGCACCAAGCTCACCAGGAGTCGCTGTCGAGCTATTTGCTCGGGCTTCAAGTATAGGTATGGATATTCCGCCTCGCAAATCAGAAAGCCCGCTAAACGCAGAAGATGCGCCTGGCTTTTGCTGTTCAGGCTGGCAGGAACGGGATATCAGGCCCATTAATGCTGGCGCTGAAATCATTATTGGGATTTAATGCAGCTAATCGCCAATTCAACGCCGGGTCTCGTGCATCAGGAGAACCCATGCAGCAATGGAAGTAAGGAAAGTTGGTGCGATGAGAATAATAGATGAAGAAATAGTGCTGTCGGTGGCAGATGGGTTTAACGAGGCGGCCTTTACCGGCAACTGGCTTGGTGCCCTGTCGGCCCTGGCCCGTGCTACTGATTCGAGAATCGGTCAATTGGTTGGTTTTGGCTCCCCCCAGGCTGCGCAATTCAACTGGGTCACAGAGCTGGGGCTGGACTATTTAGAAGAATTCCTGGCCCTGGATGGAGCCAACCCCGAAGTCAATCCTTTTGTTCGCGCTGCATCAATGACTACCCCACTGCAAACAGTCTCCAGCGCTGAAATTCTTACGCCTCAGGAGCTAAAGCGTAATTATTTTATTGCCGTACACAGCAAGCGCCACGATCTGCAACATATCTGCCTGACCCCCTTGATCAAGGATCACCAGTTAGAGGTAGGGCTCGCTGTAATTCGCACTGCAAACCAAGGCGAGATCAAATCCCAGCAACGAGCGGCTTTCGCTGCTATTGCACCCCATGTTCGTACCGCAGTACGCACGCAAATAGCCCTGGAAAACCAGGGTGCTGCACTTATGGCTGGGGCATTGGAGGCTATATCACTCACCGCCTTCATATGTGATCGACAGGGAACTGTCAGAGCAATGACCCCATTTGCAGAATCGCTTGTCAGTAATGGAAACCTGCTAAAACTTAAAAGAAATTCTCTTAACGCCACCACCTCAGTCGAAACTCGCACACTGGCCGATGCGATTATGCGAGCCACTGGCGGATTGACCACACTGGAAATACCCGCTTCAAGTACCATCTTAGTTCACGACAAGCTGGCACAGCCGTCTGTAGTCCAGATACTTGCACTGCCCCAACGTTATTTCTCTTTTGGTTTTGAGCCGCGAGCACTGGTAATAGTACGCACCAAACAGCCGAATGATGACAGCGCCAGAATCTTGATGACCACCGTCTATGGACTCACCTCCGCCGAAGTCGATATTTCGATACGTTTAGTGGATGGCAAGTCACCAGAACAAATCGCTATAGAACGCAACGCCTCTCTGGGTACAGTACGCGCACAAATTAGATCCATTTATGATAAATGCGGGGTTAACCGTTTCAGCGAGTTTGCAGCCAAGTTGAATCAGCTGCGCTAATCGTTAGGTTATTGTTACAGATTCGCACAGACTTCAATTGAAGCTGATCAGATTTTGACAATAAGTTAATAGATGAAAGGGGCAGCCAGCACACAACCAGCCGCCCCCAATCAATAAAACACACTAATATCTTACTGATGGCATTTGTAACGCTCTCCATAGATTGTGTAACAATTTGTTACTGCATTCCATTGGAGATATGCCATGGCAAAGCCCCCGGCGGGATATGCGGGGTGATAAGTGACCTGATACTGCATCACCAGAGTGAGTTGATAACTGCCTGTTTGAGCATTTACTTGTTTTTCAAAATTGCCGTCGGCATCTGTCTTCAACCAATATTTGATTGGAATTTTATCTAGAGAATGAGGTTGAAATATTCCACTATTATCAGCATTCAGCTGAACTATAGGTTCACCTTTTCTTTCATACAGATAGGTGCCTAATAATTCTGACGGTATAACCGATGTAACAAAAACCTGGTTTCCATTGATAATCAATGTTTCAACATTGCCGGGATTACCCGGATTGCCTGGATTACCCGGATTGCCTGGATTACCTGGATTACCTGGATTGCCTGGATTGCCTGGATTGCCTGGATTGCCTGGATTGCCTGGATTGCCTGGATTGCCTGGATTGCCTGGATTGCCTGGATTGCCTGGATTACCCGGAGTATCTGGATTAGTGGGAATACTTGGGGGCGGTATATACTGTGGACACTCTGGATTCATCTCGGCGAAAACCGATTCAGAGCAAGGGACATCCGTCATAGTAAAATCTGTATCCAGTTGCCCACTGCCAACCAGCTCTCTCCATTCAAAGAAGTCGTATCTAATGCCAGATGGCCAGACCTCAAAGCCTGGATATGACTCCTCATTTAAGTCCAGTCTTTCTAATTCATAATGAAAAGCTGGCGTTTCTTCTGCCGCAATGTTCGCACATTCATTTAAATACTTTATTAAAGCGCAATCCAATGCACTTTGGATCACTCCGCCTAGCGGAGCTGTGCTTTCAACCACATTATCAATATGAGGACTAACCTCTTCCCACACGTCAAGTATGGCTTCACCAGCATTTCGCCATAGCAATAGTGGCAAAAAGGTGTTACTTGGATCAGCAACCCATCGCAATGCATCATCAGTTATCTGATTAACGAACTCGGAAACTGACATGCTTGCATAATCCAATTTCGCCATGGCTTCAACAGAAGAAATGAGCATAGGCTTTGCAATTTGGTCAGCAGGCATCTTTGTCTTTGATGAAAGAACTTCAAGCTGATTGCCTGTTTGCCTTGAAATAACTTCAGTAACTGGATCCTTGTTGCCATGTGAATAAGTCACAGTCACCTGCGTCTCGGTATAATCAGAGAACTTGAAAAGATGTCCCAGGATGTAAAGCCTTTCCAGATCTCCATTAGCACTCTGCACAGTCTCTAATATAAAGTCACCGCCAGAAAAAAGGCCAAGGTATACTTTTCCTTCCCCAAGGGGCATTAGTACAACCGAAGTATCTCCCCCATCCTTTGAGAAAACCCCAAAAACTTCGGTATCTGGATGAACAAAGCCGTAACTGCCCAGGTGTTTAATAACCGGAGTTTTCGGATTACCGGGATTACCGGGATTACCCGGGTTACCGGGATTGGAAACAGGGGGAGTCCCTACATCTGAATAATCAGCCGAACCGCCTGACCCTCCCCCGCCTCCACAGGCCACAAGAGCCGTTAATAAAGACACCAGAACAATATGCATGAACCAGTCAAATGCGCCGCTTTTCATAATCATTTCACCCAACTTACCACGCCTAGAGTGACATATTATTTTTTAGGGCCAATCGATACATACTCAAATTTAGGTATGCGGCCATTCCCTCCGCCCCTATATGCTGATGCAGTGGATAATCCTACCCATTCCAATAACTAAACAGCATTATTATCGAGCGAGGATTTATGAACACATTCCATAATTTTAAAACCACATTATTGAACACAGCTATTACAGTAGCTTCCGCAGCCCTGATACTTACGGGTTGTGGAGGTGGAGGCGGCTCCTCCAGTAAACCACCTGTCAGCTCCGCAATTTCATCCTCGGTAGCTTCAAGCGTATCTTCGTCAGATCCAGCTAGCAGCTCATCATCAAGTGAGTCTTCGGTAAGCAGCCAGGCCTCCGAATCCTCCAGCAACTCTTCCGTCAGCAGCGCGCCCCAGGTGAGAACCACCTACAAAATTACTATTGATGTTCCGGAAAGCCTGCTGAACACTCAGGCTAGTTCCAAGCCCCAAAATGCTAGTGTACCTCAAGCTGAAAAAGCTGTTGGTTCTGACGTGCTGACCGCCAGTAACTTTGCCGTGGCCTGTGTAGATTTGTCAGGGACCATTCTTGAAGTCATTCCTCTGGAAGAAAACGATGTAGTGCCTAATGATGATGGCAGCTGGAGTATTACTGTACGCCTGGAACCTTCCGTCAACTGCCTGGTTATCGCCAATCTTTATGAGCCTCTGGATTTAAAAGAAGGCGACTCCATCAATAGTCCCGGCAACCTTTATGCACCCAATAGCGCTGAGTCCATTACTGTCAGCCCGGCCTCAACCGTTGCATTTGACAATTTTGTTGAGGAGCTTGGTGGTTCAGGCACTTTTGAAGATGCAGATATCAATCCACGCGATCCTGAACAGATCAGCGCTGTTGATAATGTCATGACCAACATTGCCGCTCTGCTGGCAGAACAGGATTTCTCTGCATCCACTCTGGCTGAAATATTGGAAAAAATTGCGGCCATCATTGCGCCCGTTATTGCACAGGAAGTTAATAACGTTAAAAACCCGGTTACCAGTACGGCGGCCGAACTGATTCGTGATGGCGGAGGCATGTACAATATTTCCAGCCGCTGGGGAGGTATTATCTATACAGCTCTGGTAGGTGACACAGCCAGTTATGCCTATTTTGACAATGGCGAGTTTGTCTCACGCGCAACTAACAGGACTAACCGGGACTACGTTCTCTCCAGCAATGGATGGGCCGAGGCCAAAGGGATTGATGTAGTCAGTTCCTACAATGGCGATGGCTCGGTGACCTATAAAGATATAGATGCGGATGGTTTCAAAACAATTATCAACGTAACCCAGGGCTTCAACCTTGCCGGTTCGAATATCGCCAACCTGCTCTTTGCCAATGACAATACAACCCATATCAGTGAGGTAGTTGATCCGGATGCTGTGTTTAGTGAAGGCGCTGTAGGCTATCGGGTTTCCATTACTTATCCACAGCTCTATGCTATTTACATACACACAGGCGAAGCCAATGGTACCTGTTGGGGCTGGGAAGGGCAGTCACCCGAGGAGGCAAATGGCAATTGCAACATGCAGGAGTTGCGCAGAGATAACAACATATTCGAACGCCCCATAGTGGACTACGAAACACTCTTCTCTCCTGATGTCGACATCAATGCCATGGGCTCCAGGTCCATCTCGTTAGGCGAAGTTGGTAGCAACCTGCTTGTTGCGCAGCTGATCAAAAACAGCGAAAAAACCGTGAAATTCTATGAGCGGACATGGGATTGGGGCGGAAGCTATGCGAAGCTGATAGGAACAGGCACCTGGACGGAAACTACCCTGCCCAATCTGAGTGAGAACAACAAGGCTGTTCGTTTTGAATATCCAAAATCCGTTCTGGCAGTGGCCAATATCTGGTCACAACAAAACTATCAGGCCTACACTGTCCAAGATGGCTATGTGCGTCACCTGGCGATTCATCCACCAAGTGCACAACCCAGTGGAACTCTTGTATTCAACAAGGCTGCCAAGGACGACATCATGAATGCGCTGAAAAAGTAGTTTGTGTGTGACTGGGCGATGGATCACCCAGTTGTATCATCACCGGTTCAGAGTGCCGCTTCTTTCAAAGGCCGCAAGCTGAACCGGTTTTAACCAGCCAATTACTTCACATCAAACCTGTCTGCATCCATTACCTTCACCCAGGCTTTTACAAAGTCTTTCACGAATTTGTCTCTGGCTTCATCCTGAGCATAGACCTCGGATATGGCCCGCAACAGGGTAAACACGCCCAGTTTGCTTCCCTGATAGTTGGCGCCGAGAACGCGCAGTCTCCCTACCAGCACCGTCATTTCCGGCGCGGAGAGTTTAAGCTGCTGGGCTTTGTCTACCAGCATTTCTTCTACAGGCACAGTGAATTTGGCGCGGGCATAGTTGCGGAAACCATCGGCTTCGGGTTTTAGCCACTTAAAGGAATCCACATCTGTCTGATCTTGAGTGGCGTCCACACGACCGGAAGTGAAAGGCACTTCTATGGCATGACCTGCATCCCTGGCGGCTTTTTCAATGGCAGCACTGCCGCCCAACACCATCAGATCCGCAAGCGAAATATTTTTGCCAAAGGATTTCTGCACTGAGTCCAGCGCTGCGAGCACTCTGGCCAGTTGTTGTGGCTGATTCACTTCCCAATCTTTTTGCGGTGCAAGGCGAATGCGCGCACCATTGGCACCACCGCGCTTGTCGGAATCGCGATAGGTGGAAGCAGCGGACCAGGCGGTGTACACCAGCTCCTGCACACTCAAACCTGTAGCGAGAATTTTGCTTTTCAGATCGGCAATATCCTGAGCGCTAAGTTTGTCGCCTGAAGGCGCTGGCAGAGGGTCCTGCCAGAGCAGATCTTCTTTCGGCACTTCCGGGCCCAGATAGCGGGATTTGGGTCCCATGTCGGCGGTGGTCATCATGATGCCCACGCGCTTGTTGGGATCTTCCGCATCCGGCGCCTTGTCTTTTTCTGCCAGATTTTTCGGCGCCCACTGATTGGCACCCGCAGGGCTTTTGATCAATTCCCATTCGTATCCAAAGAGCACATCAAAATAACTCATGTCCCAGGTGGTGGGTGTGGGGGTCCAGGCACCTTCGAGGCCACTGGTGATAGTGTCGCGCCCCTTGCCGCTCTTGTAGCTGCTGATCCAGCCAAGCCCCATCTGTTCAATGGGCGCCGCTTCCGGCTCCGGTCCCACTTGGGAGGCATCGCCGGCGCCGTGGGTTTTACCGAAGGTGTGACCGCCTGCGGTAAGCGCAACAGTTTCGTAATCGTCCATAGCCATGCGCGCGAAGGTTTCGCGAATATCCCGCGCTGATGCCAAAGGATCAGGATTGCCATCCGGCCCTTCAGGATTGACGTAAATCAGACCCATTTGCACAGCCGCCAGCGGATTCTCCAGATCTCTGTCACCTGAGTAGCGGCTGTTGGGTTTGTCACTGTTGGCCAGCCACTCTTCTTCTGCGCCCCAATAAACGTCCTCTTCCGGGGCAAACACATCTTCACGGCCACCACCAAATCCAAAGGTTTTAAAGCCCATGGATTCAAGAGCCACATTGCCTGCCAGAATGAAAAGGTCTGCCCAAGAGAGGCTGTTGCCGTATTTTTTCTTGATGGGCCAGAGCAGACGGCACGCCTTGTCCAGGTTGGCGTTATCCGGCTAGGAGTTGAGCGGAGCAAAACGTTGATTGCCACTGCCTGCACTACCGCGTCCATCGCCGACGCGATAGGTACCCGCGCTGTGCCAGGACATGCGAATAATAAAAGGGCCATAGTGACCATAGTCAGCGGGCCACCAGTCCTGGGAAGTAGTCAGGAGCAAAGCCAGATCTTTTTTTACTGCCGCGAGATCAAGTTTCTTGAAGGCTTCTGCGTAATTGAAGTTTTCGTCGAGTGGACTGGATACAGGTGTGTGCTGATGAAGAATGGCGAGGTTGAGTTGATTGGGCCACCAGTTGTGATTTGCCCTGCGCTCTCCGCCCTTGGTTGTCATTGAACCGTGCATGACGGGACATTTGCCCTGGGAACTGCTGTCCATAGATTTCTCTCCTGACTTGAGTTAACGAACAAGTAGATCAAGTCTAGACAGAAAGGCGGGGGATCGATAGGCCGATAGAACTGACTCTCGCTATAAACACTATAGCAATCCCCTATAAACAACTAATCCTTTACTTCGATATGGCCCATGAGGCGTTTTTCGCCCGATTCTTCATTCACAAAATAAATCGGTTTGTTGCCAGGGCTGGCGAGCAGGTTCAGTGGAATGCTGGTGGTTACACCAAAATCCGTTCTCACAACCCGCAGAGAATTGTCGCCCAACATCACACCGCCCTTCTGCGGGAAGCAGGCAGTTTTCATCCAGACACCCATGGAGCCATCCGGCTGTTCATTGGCTGCTATTCCCACGCGAGTTTCTTTCGGCCCCCATTCCCCAAGATCACAGATCCCACTGCTGGACCCATTGAAACGTGATGTTTTCAGCTGGGTATGATTTCTGGCTGTTTCAAAAGAAGCCACGGAAGAAAAGCTCATCTGCGCACGAGTTGCCAGAACCCGCGCCTGCATCGCAGCCAGTGCAGGTTCTGCCATTGGAGATGGCGAATCTGTGGTGCCGCGCAACTCTGCCAGCGCCTTGTTCATTTCTGCAAAATACTGATCACCCAGTTGATCGGCGAGATAGAGCGTCCATACACCCAGATCATTGGCGTAGGCAGGTGTCCAGTCAGCATTCAATGGATAGTTGGCAAGCGCAATGACCGGCAGTTTTTGTCGTGTGACTGTGCTGCCGTCCTTAAAACCTAATTCCTTGAATACTTCGCCCAGTCCCGGCAGGTGATCGCCAAAGAAAACCAACAGCGTGGGCCTGTCGCGCTTGAGAATAAACTCGTAGAGTTCCGCCAGCGCCTGCATCGCCTTTTCACCGTGATACATGTATTCACGCCAAGCGAGCGCTGCTTCCTCGCTCTCGCGGAGTTCTTCGGGTACGGAAATTTCTGCAAGTCGCGTGGCATTCAGATTCTTGCGTGTACCTGTGCCCCAAGGCCCGTGATTTTCCATGGAAATGGCGAGCAAAAACAAAGGCTCATCAGCCGCGTCGAGATGTTCAAGAGCGCGCTGTGCCAGATATTTGTCCGCTATGTAGTAACCGGAGCGCTTGGCATTGCGAAAACTCTCCTCACCTTCGAACTGCTGAAAGCCCAGCAGCGGAATGGCTCTGTGTCTTTGCCAGAAGGTGCGATCGTGTGGATGCACAGCAAGCGTTTTATAACCCTGGTTCTGCAACGCCCAGGCGATGGAATGAGTGGGAGCATTGACCGCAGAGATGTAGGGATAATCGTGTCCCTCCAGAAATTTAAAGGGCACACCGGTCAGTACTTCAAATTCTGTGCGGGTGGTGTTGCCTGCATAGGTACTCACCTGCATCTGCGCCGTCAATCCCCGACTCTGCAATTCGCAGAAAAGTGGCCAGATGCTACAGGAATCCACACCATTGAGAATCTGGGGATCAAAAAAACTTTCGCTCAACCAGAGAATAATATCCGGCTGCGGCTGATTGTCATCAGCCTCTCTATTCACGTCCTGTGCATATTCGTGAATCAGGTTTGTATCATAAGATGGTCTGGAAAGTTGGGTCAGTCGTGCTCCGGTCACCAGTGATGCCAACAGTCCCTTGCTTTCGGCCTGGGTAAAAAATTGCCATGGGCTGGCATTGTCATTGCGGCTGTCGTACAGCTTATCTATTCCCTGCCCCTTTCCCAGATAATGAAATCCGCCTGCGCCCATAGCGAGAATCAGCAGATTGACGCCCCATCTGAGACTGGGTTTTTCGTAACGCCACAACAGATAAAAAAACGCAATGATTGCCACACCTCCCAGAATCATCAGGGGCACATTGGCGTATTCATGCATCAGATCCCAACCGGAGATCATCTGTGGCAACAAATAGGCATCGGCAAATATCAGGGGTTCACCCAGATGCAGAATCTTGTTGTCGTTGATAATAAACAACAGGGAGACGAGCCCGGCGGAAATGATAAATGCCAGCAATATTCGCCGTGTCAGACCCCAGCAGAGGAGAAATAGACAAAGGGCGGGCAGAAGGTTGGCCAGTAGCAAACTGGCTGCAGATGCCTGGTCCAGTACAGGATCAAGAAAATAAATGCCGTAGCCCATTCCCGCCGACAGCAGGATAAAAGCGCACAGCTTCAGTAAAAAGCGAACCATCAAAACTATCCTTCTAACCAATCCCTCGCAAATGCTTGATAACGCGGGAAAATTCATTATCGGAAAGGTGTGAAGAATAAACAGCCAGTCGCCAAAACTCCAGCCAAAATTCCCCGATCACGCCAGATATTGCTCTATATCCACCTCATCTACCTGATCTGGCGGCAGGAATTTCTCGGCGTAGCGGCGGTAAACCCCGCTGCGCAGGAAGAACTCAAACGCATCTCGATCGATATGTTCATCCTTTACCATCTTGTGCAGTATCGCCAGTGATGCGCTGACGGTCTTGGCCTTTTTATAGGGTCTATCGGTCGAGGTTAATGCCTCAAATACGTCTGCCAGCGCCAGGAAACGCTCGGGAATGGACAAATCCTCACGGGACAAACGACGAGGATATCCGGTACCTATCATGGTCTCGTGGTGCGTGGAGGCGTAGCGCGGCACCCGTTCCAGTTCTTTGGGGAAGGGCAGACTCTCGAGAATGCGAATAGTGCTGATCACATGCTCGTTGATTTTAAAACGATCCTCAGCCGTGAGTGTGCCCCGCTCAATGGAAAGGTTGTAGAGCTCGCCCAGGTTATAAAGATGCTCAGGTACATCCACCTTGATGCCGTAGCGCGGGTTGTACCTTCCTTCGCCATTGCGAGGAATAATGTGCTCAGGCTTGTCCGCCAGCAGCTTTTCCACTGCTGGCAAAAGGGCAGACTCACCTTTCAAGCGCGTCTCCTCCAGCGGTGAGAGCCCGAGACGATCATCAAAATGTCTTACCCAGGTGATCTCCGCCAGTTGCCGCAAGCGCAGCTTGGATTCTTCACTCAGGAATTCTCCACCCTGATTGGTTCTGGCAATAAAAGCAAAGTCATCCTGCAACTGTGCACGCTTCTGTTCCAGAACTTGCAACAGCTGCTCCTTATCGGCGCCTGCGATTTGCAGCTGCTTGAGATAATCAATTTCCGCATCACGCCAGAGCACTTCAAACCGGGTGCGAATGTCGTGAATGCGGTTGTAGATGCACTCCAGCTTGCTGCTTTTGTCCACTATGTGCTCAGGCACAGTGATCTTGCCGCAATCGTGCAGCCAGGCCGCAATGCGGAACTCGCGCCGCTCGTCGTCATTCTTGAAACAAAAATCCTTGAAAGGTGGTTCGGTGGAAGCCGCTGCTTCTTCCGCCAGCATTATCGCCAGCTCCGGAACGCGCAGACAGTGATTGCCGGTGTAAGGCGATTTTTCATCAATGGCACTAGCGATCAACTGAATGAGAGACTCCATCAACTCTCGCTGTTCCCGCTCATGTTTTTCGACCGCTTTGGCCAGCGACACCATGGATCTGGACAAGGTATCAATTTCTTTGATCACACTGGGCGTGTAATGCACCTGATCGTAACGCCGCTGGCGCACGGCTTCGGTTTTCTGATGCAGCCGTTCAATTGGACGCACTATCGGGCGCGCCAGAATCCAGGACGCAGGCAACAGCAGCAACAGACAGCCCAAGGTGATGAAAAAGGCAAATCGCACACGGGAGAGGCTCTCAGCAAGCACTTCACGCTTGGGCACAACGACAGCAAAGAAATCCTGCTGGTTGTGATTTTTGGCCAGAGGCATAGTGAGCGCAATAGCGTCCTCTCCATTCACCTTCATGGGCAACAAACGGTTTTGCAGATCCGGTTGATTACTTGCCTGAATCAATGGCAGATAGGGCACACTGGAAAGGCTTTCAGAAGCGATAATGGCGCTGTCACTCAGCCATTTTTGATGCAGATAGGCGCGCTGCTCTCGCGTTACCGACGCCAGGGCGCGATTGATCAGCGGCGCCAGCGCTTCCACTCGCGGCGAGACGATTGCATGCAACTGGTTGGGGATAACAAGATCGCCGCCATCCGGCTCCTCGATAAACGTCAGATCCTGAATAAAGTACTGGCGAGCTGTGTAACGCAGAATGGAAGACGCATCCAGAGTGGCGAAGACCTTACCATCGCGCACAGCTTCCAGCGCAGCGCGCGTCGAATCAACTTCCACTATCTCTATTTCCGGATACTGCTGCCTGATAACCTGAATCAAGGTCCAGCCTTTGGGCAGCGCCAGTGTCTTACCGTAGACATCACGCAGACTTTTTACTGACTCGGCGCTCCTGTGCACCACCAGCGCCTGAGGCAGGGCCATGATACTTTCACTGGACATTCCCTGATCAAATACTTCTGCCCCACTTATCACTGGCTGCAATATATCCAGTTTGCCAGCGGCAAAAAGATCCTTCAGTTCCGGCCAGGAAAAACCGTTCACAAACTCTATATCCAGATCCAGCATGCGCGCCAGCAGCCGCATCAGATCGACACTGTAACCGCGCGGCTCACCGGCAACGGAAAAATCAATGGGCGGCCAGTTCATTTCGTTGGAAACCCTGATGCTGCCCAGCGAACGCAGATACTCCCGTTCTTCGTCGCTCAAGGGCAGCGGTTGCACTTCCGGAAGATCGCCGTTATCGGCAATCTGACGGTTAGTGGCCAGTAACTCACCTGCCTCGCGATAAACATAGATTTCACCGTCTACACCAAGATGTTGCTGACGCAGAAAGTCGGAGAAGGATTGCAGTGTGATGTCAATCGCCAGTACAGCGCCCTGAGGGATTCGAATGGAATAGGTTTGGCCGGGTACGCGGGGAAAGCTGAACATGTAGGGGGAGGACTTGTTGACCCTGTCGGCAACAGCCTCCAGATACCAGGGGCGGATGCGCGGATCGTAAATGCTCGGCTCCTTGCGACCTGAACGCAGAACAAGCTGCGCATTGTAAAACTCTATCTGCCGCCATCTCTGGCCATCAATATTGTGCACCCTGTTCACTATCCAGCGATCCTCTGCCTCAGCACCGAGGCTGCGCCTCAGTTCCGGATGGCTGTCAAGGTTCACCACTTCGTAATAGTCACCGTTTTCAAATCCCAGATAAATGTTGAGAAGGATGGGATTGTTCTGCATGACTTCAGCAAACAGATCCAGCACAAGGGGATGATCGGCCTCTTGTTCCATCAGTCGTGGATAGCGGGCCAGCAGACGGGCAACCTGCGCGGCGCGGGTATCTATGCCTTGAATAAAATCGCCAGTCTTGGCGGCCGTGAGCTGATAGCGATCAACGGCTGATTCGATCGCCATCTTGCTGCTGAAGTGATACTGAATACCGATGGATACAGCGGCGGTAATCAATGTGGTCAGCAGCACTATGCTGACCACCGCATAGCAGATGGAAAACCGAAAATGGGCGGCTGGCTGGCGATACATCCTGTGTTCCTCTTATAAGAGTCTACTACTAGACAGGGGAAGCCCCAGGTAACATCTTGGCTGGTTGACGCATAGTAGCACCACTGGCCCGGTTAGCGAATAAACACGCCAATGTCAGACCAGAGTCAATAGGAATAATCACATATCATCGCCCATCTGATCAAATATTAAACAGCGACCCCATAAAAAAATGGGGAGCTTATGCCCCCCATTTGTGATCAAGCTGGCTTAGGCCAGCAAGCCACAACCAGTTTTTGAAATCACCGCACGCATCAAGTACAAGTGTAAACCGTCGTTACATTCTTGTAGCAAGCACTTCCACTGACTGAGCCTCCTGCTGAGTAACAGGCCCGACCAAAAGACTCTCCACAACCTGCTGAGACGCAGGAGACATTCAAACTGATTTTTACCTTGTCCGTTACTGTCTTTTGCACGCACAGTGGACCAACGGCAGGAGGCGTGCCCTCACCGGCGATGATATTGAATCTAAATCCTTCATCATGCTCTTTCCAGTCACCAGCCTTATAAGGGCTCGGGGTAACCCCTCTGACGCGCAACTTGTACGCACCATTAGATGTGACAAGGAGATTTACAACACTCTGTCCCTGCTGAGTGGCTATACCCGTCCAGTAACCATTTCGCAAGACCTGATATTCCACGTGAGTATAGCCACTACCCGGTGTCGCCTTAATAGTGATCGATGGAGGATAGGTAGGTTGAGCCGTAGCTTGCAAAAATGTTGCGCTCTGCGCCCATGAATATGTCGGCATAAAAACTGCCAACAAAATTAATATGATATTTCTCATTACTATTCCTTCAAATATAGGTTTAAGTGCTTAGAACGTATGTGTACAGTATTTTGTGAGATAGCCGTCACCGCTGACATGAGCCATAGCCATAGCTGCAAAATACTCATAAAGATTGAGCACATATTTATTTGAATCTACTTTTTTGCCAAGTTGCTCTTGTGCTTTGGACAAGACCAGTTTACATGCTGCGCTGCCATCCAACATGAAACTCCAGGCCCCGGTATTATTAGCATCAATAGAAATAGAGATGCTGATAGGTGAGGTGGGTGAAAAGGTTTCATCCGGTATTTCAGTTGAAGTCACTGCAGCAATGATGGCACAACCACTGGATGGACGAACCAGAACACCATCATCACCCAATACGTTCACCTTTGTAGATTGAGAAAAAATCCCAGTAGATGTCTTTTTATATCGCCATTTATATTCCATCCCACTCCACCCCTTGTCATACACATCGACAGTGGCAGGATTACCGGCAAAATCAAATGCAACGGCTGTAGCCTGGCGTTTCAAGCCAACACCAACGTTCCAATCAGCATTAATTAACTTGACGCTATCCCATTGATTAGCCAAATAGACATTTACTTTAACGTCCTTTGGATAAATCCAGTTTTCCTTTTTCTTCACACTACTCATGAAAGTTGCAAGGGCATTTTTCATTCCATCTGTATTTATAGGTGTAGCAGCAATTACAGTTTTTCCACCGCCGAGTAGATTGTTTCCATCAGGCGAGTGATAGATATACCCATTTTTCAAGGCAACCAGCAGACCTAAAGTTCCTTCTTTTTTAATATTATTAACACGTGTTTCTCTGGAAACAAATTTTTCGTTTTTATATTTATCTACAGTTACAGTATAACTTTCAATATTATCCTGACCTCCATAATTGGCTACGGACGTTATACCAGGGTTTCTATCAAGAATTTTTTTTACGTCAGAACCTGAAAATACTTGTGTAGGAGTTTTTGATGTATAGATTCCATTACTGGCAACAAACAGCACCCCTCCTTTGTAATCAATAACTTGTTGGATGCGTGGACTTCCGGCAGGCGCAACTGTTTGCATTGAGTAAACGTTATTCAATGAAGTCAGGCTACTGGAGAAACCGACACGTCCGTCATCGAACTGAACGTAAATACCACCCTTGTTAGGGATTGCCGACCTGTGCCTTGGCATAAGAGGAGCGCGTCCGCCAGTTGTCCATTGACCCAATCCAGCACAGCCGGAGCTGCCCGGGGTGGCGAGAAGAGGTAGCCCTGTACCTGGCAACAGCCAAGTTCTCGGAGCAAGTCTAGCTGGTCCTGAGTCTCCACGCCTTCGGCAACGCTCGCAATACCCATCTGTCGCCCCAAGTCTATGGCGGAGCGCAGAATTTCGCGCACATGGCGCTGACTGGTGGCGCCCTGCACAAAGCAGCGATCGATTTTCAGCTCGGTAAAGGGGAATCGCGCCAACTGCTGCAGCGACGAAAAGCCGGTGCCATAGTCATCGATGGAAAAGCCAAAACCGCGCAGTCGCAGACGACTGATGGTGGCCAGTGCAGCAGGCATATCCATGACCAGTGCAGTTTCGGTAATTTCAAAACTGATCTGATCCGGACTCACGCCCGCCTCTGCCACGCGCGCCATGATTTCATCGGCGCAGCCTGTGCGCGACAAACAGTGAGCGGAAAGGTTAATGGCGAGATGGGTGTGAAAGCCCCGCTCGCGCCAGTGACACAGATGTCCCAGCGCCTGTTCCATCAAACTCAGGGTCAACGCCTGAATCAATCCCGTCTCCTCCGCCAGCGGAATAAAATCGGCGGGAGAATGAATCTGCCCATCGGCATTTATCCAACGAGCCAGAACTTCAAAACCCACCAGACGGGCGCCATGCAGTGCCAGTTTGGGCTGATAGAAGGGTTGAATTTCTCCCAGCTCAATCGCCTGCGCCAGGCGCCTTGTCGTGGGGCAATTGAGCGGATCGGGTTTGGCCTTGGCACAGGGGCGCCCGGCCCGGGCGAGCATTTGCGCCAGATCACTCATGGCCAAGGGCTTGCGGTGAGCGCCCAGCAAACGAATGCCCATAGCTTCGGCCATGGCGGCAACGGCGCTGATCAGCACCTCATCGGAACTGCTGACCAGCACAACCTCGGGGCACTCAGAGCGGCGACTCAGATGTTGCAGTACCTCTATGCCATCCAGACGGGGTAATTCCAGATCCAGAAAAATCACCGCCGGCAGTCGGGGTAACTGATCCAGCAAAATCAGTGCATCCTGACCATCGCCTGCATGAGCCAGACGCTCTACGCCCAGGCTGCGCAGCTGACGCTCCAGACCGCGTCTTTGGGTAAAGCTGTCATCCACTATCAGTACACCCTGATCGTAGACATGTTCGGGGAAATTGCGGGCAGGAAGAGGCGACCCGGTGTAAATCTGATTCACGCTGATACTCGAGATAGGGGGTTGGTTTCGGGCTTGCGATATACCGAGGGACACTGGGGCGTCAGAGTGGATTTGACACTGCCCAGCGCTTCACAGTGACCGAGCACCAGCCAGCCGCCGGGCCGGAGTTTTTGCACCAGGTTATCCAATACCCGCTGCTTGGTGTTTTGATCAAAGTAAATCAGTACATTGCGCAAGAAAATCACATCAAACTGGCCTTCGCCCGCCAGAGGGCCCAACAAATTGTGTTGCGCGAACACCACCTTGTCGCGCAACCGGGGAATGACGATCATGCGTCCCGCCATCTCTCCCACACCGCGCAAGCAGTAATCACGCAGATACCGGGGCGGCATGTTTTCCAGCCGCTCCATGCGGTAATTGCCTTCCCGCGCTTGGGCCAACACGCGACGGGAAATATCCGTTGCCAGCAGTTCCCAACCGCTCATACCCAGATTGTCCGCCAGACACATGGCGATGCTGTAAGGCTCTTCACCACTGGAGGATGCGGCGCACCAGACGCGAAAGGGGCGGCGATTGACGGAGGGAAGAATCTGTTCGCACAAGAGGCGAAAGTGAGCTGGCTCGCGAAAAAAATAGGTTTCGTTGGTGGTGAGCAAATCGATCATCAGCGCCAATTCGTCGCGACCGCCGGGGCCATTGATCAATGCCAGATAATCTTCGTAGTTATTGCATCCCAGCAGCTGCAAGCGACGCCAGAGACGGCCTGCAACCAGCACCGTTTTGGTATCGCCCAACAGAATGCCTGCATGTTGGTGTAACAGATCGCGAATCTTGCGAAAGCTGTCTGAACTGATTTCGAGGTTCATGGGCGAGTCCTGCGGCAATTTTCCTAGTAGGACTCAGTATGGGAGGGGGGGAAAGCGGGTCGTTAGAGTAGAACTACTCAGTCACAGTGAGTAGCCTTCACTGAAATGTGGGATCAGACGTCGGCACTCATAAACTCGCGCACCAGATCCAGCGCAGATCTGACGCGCAGTTTTTCCATCAGGCGGGCGCGGTGGTTTTCCACTGTGCGCACACTCAAGCCCAACGCCTCGGCAGCTTCGCGGCAGGATTGACCGCGTAGAATCGTCTCCAGCACCTCCTGCTCCTTGGGCGTCAGAAGCGCCAGACGCGCAGCGCGGGTGGCCTTCTGCAGGCGCTGACGGTGCAGATCGCGGCTGAGCGTGAGTGCCGCCTGGATTTTTTCAAGGAACTGGTGTCCCTGGATGGGCTTTTCCACAAAGTCGAAAGCGCCTTGCTTCATCGCCTCCACTGCGGCGCTCACTTCGGCGTAACCCGTCACTATGATCAGGGGCGGCGGAATGGGATGCTGACGCTGAAGACTCATTTGCAACTGCAGGCCAGACACCCCCGGCATGCGCATATCCGAGACCACGCATTCACAGGGGCCGGGTTGGTAGGCCTGCAAAAAGGCCTCGGCGGAGGAAAAACACACAGCTTCCACATTCAGGGGTTGAACCAGCCCCTGCATCAGGCCGAGCATGATGCTGTCATCATCAATGAGGTAAACCCTGGGTGGAAGATTGACCTTGCTCATGGACAATTCCTTATTCAGAGCTCGCAGTCTAGCAGTACCAAACCCCTTGCGCACACCAGTCAGGTCAGTTAAAACGCCCGCTGTTTTTCTGCGGAGACCTTTATCGCGATGACCGATACCACCAGCCCTGCTCTCGCCAGCGAATCTCACAACACAGCCTCTCTGTCCCCCGAGTACCTTGCCCGCTTTGGGGGCATTGCCCGGCTCTATGGCGAAGCGGGTCTGGCCGCCCTCTCCCGCGCTCACTTCGTCGTGGTAGGGCTCGGCGGCGTCGGCAGCTGGGCCGCCGAGGCCCTGGCCCGCTCGGGTGTAGGCGAGCTCACCCTGATCGAATTGGACGATGTCTGTGTCACCAACACCAACCGCCAGCTGCACACCACCCAATCCCGCGTCGGCCAACCCAAGAACCGGGTGATGCGCGAACGACTGCTGGATATCAACCCGGAGCTGCGCCTGCATTCGGTGGATGACTTTCTCACCCGCAGTAATATTCCCCAGTTGATCGAACCTCACCACCATCTGGTGATAGATGCCACTGACTCGGCCCACATCAAGGCGGCGTTGGTGGCCTATTGCCTGGCGCGCAAGATTCGTCTGGTGACTGTGGGCTCTTCCGGCGGCAAGCGAGATCCACAGCAGGTGCGTGTCGCCGATTTGGGTAAAACCCTGGCCGACCCCATGCTCGCCAAGGTGCGCACCCATCTTTATCGCCATCACCGCTTTGCCCGCGATCCCAACCGCAAGTTTCGCGTGGATGCCATTTATTCAGCCGAGCAGATGGTTTATCCCAAGCCCGATGGCAGTGTCTGTCAGGCCAAGCAGGCGCTGGCCTCGGGTGTGAAACTGGATTGTGCTGGCGGTTTTGGTTCGGCAGTGATGGTGACCGGAACTTTCGGCTTTCTGGCAGCGACGCGGGGAATTGAGCGGTATCTCGAAAAATTCTTGAATCAGGGTATTGGTTGAGTTCTGGACGGCGTCTCAGGCTAGTCCAAATAATTTTTCTGCGTTGGCGCAGGTTTGAAAAACGATCGTCTCGAAATTTTCGCTACGCAGTTCTGCCAGACATTCCGCAACGCGCAATAATTTTTCCGGTGAATTGCGCTGCCCCTGGTAACCGGCCAGGGGCATGTCCGGCGCATCGGTTTCCAGCAGCAACGCAGCGAGCGGCATAGCGGCAACAGCAGCGCGGGTTTTGGCTGCCCGTTCGTAGGTGATGGTGCCACCCACCCCCAGATAAAAGCCCTTCGCCCAATACTGACGCGCCAGCTCAAGACTGCCGCTGAAGGCGTGTATCACACCGCCTGCGGGCAACGACTGGCGGTTGAGCAGTTGCAAGAGCTCATTGTGAGCCTTGCGACAGTGAAGAATCAGCGGCCGGTTCAAACGGCTGGCCAGTTGCAACTGAAGCTTCAGCAAATCCATCTGCAACTCCAAGGGCAGATCAATGGCTGCATCAAGACCGCATTCGCCAAGAGCGAGGCATCTGTCTTGCGCCAGCCAGTGGCTCAGTTGCTCTTCAAGTGCTTGAGCCATGTCCGTGGTAAAACCCCTGCGCCTGATCTGCGGCCAAACCTGTTCCACCAACCAGGGATGCACTCCGGCGCTGAACCAGATACCCGGCAATCGCTGCGCCAGTTGCTGTGCTCTCGGCCACTGATCCGGTGATACGCCGGGAATCATCAGCTGTTTGATGCCCAGCAGCTGGCAACCCGACCAGATTTTTTCCCGGTCTGCATCGAACTCGGGAAAATCAAAATGGCAGTGACTGTCGAACAGAGGGTTCACATGTTGATCCAGCTGTTGAGGGCGCGGAGTTTGAAAGCAGTCTGACGGAATTTGAGGATAACGCCGTCCTCATAAACGCTTTCCAGCGTCAGTTCACTGGCCAGCGCCTGACCGGGGCGATACATCTGGCCGTTGATGACCACATTGGCCTGCCCATCGCCGCGATAGTTGTGGGCGGAGTAGTTAATGGTGGGAATTTCCTGGCGCAAACTCCAGGGCAAATCCCCCACATCCGGCAGTTCTGTCAGGCTGGCATAGGTGAGAGCGCCTGTGGTTTCAGCCAACGGCTGAAGCTGAGGCTGAGATTGTGGCGCAACCGGCAACTGAGACGCTGGCTCGGGAAGAATTTCCGGCTCACTCTGCGCCTCGGCATAAAGCGCTTCCAGATCGGCAGCGGGCAGCACCGGGGCTTTGATTGCGGGTGTTTTTTCCGGGGCCGGTGCAGCAGTTTCCTTGATCTGAGCGGAAGAAACCCGGGACTTTTGTACCGGCTGCTGCGGCTCAACAGATTTTTCTGTCTGTGTAATTTCCGGTTGCTGAGCAATCGGCGCTGATTGAGTCTGAATCACTGGCGCTGGTTGATTCACAAATTGCGGCTGTTGCTTCAGCCACCAGAAAACGACAGCAATGATTATCAGCGCCACGAGCAACACCAATATCATCGTTAGAGAGCGAGTTGGTTTGGTTGAGGGCTCGGGTTGTATCTGCGGTAGCGGGTGGCGGGTATGAATATCCGGCAACGGCTGACTCTTCTGGCGCTCCCGCTCGGCTCTGTTCAGTGCATCAAGAATCAGGGACATATCAATCTCCCCCATTCAACCAGAGAGCGAACTCGGCGTCGTCTGTCAGCAACAGCTCATCCAACCCCAGATACTCGTTGAGTCGACGCAGGGTTTGCGCCCCCACTATGCCATCGGGATTCAGCTGATGCTGCGCCTGAAAGAGCTGCACCCGGCGCTTGAGTACAGGGTTGTAAGTGTCCTGACTGAGCGGTTTGCTCTGTTGATCCAGCTTGGCAAACTGCTGCGCCAGCCAAGCGGGGAAACGTCCGCGCTCACCGCCCGAGAGCGGACGATCATAGGCGGGTGGACGTCGCCAGAGAAAATACACCTGACCCTGCCATAGACTCGCCAGTTCTACCCAGTCCACCAACAGATAATTGTTTTCATGGCGCACCAGCGCTTTGTTGTCACTCAACCCAATCAATGTGGTGTAGGCGAGTTTTTTGTCCTCGGTCAGCAGGCTGAGCACCATGGGACGATTGACCTCGCGCAGATCGTTCCAGGATGCGAGCTGCTGGCGCTCGCAGGCAAAGGGTCCTGTCTGGGCGCAGAGGGGGCCGGGATCACTGATCTGCAGATGATCCCAGAGATTTTGCTGCGCCTGCTGAAAACCCCGGTCCCAGTAAATAGGTGTTGGCTCCGGTTCTGACTCCGCCGGTATCTGTTCCTCCACTGCCACTGATTGAGGTTCAACTTCGGCAACCGGTTCAACTTCTGGCGCGTCAACCAGGAGCTCGCTGGATTCAGCACTGCTCAGACTGTCTGCCGAAGACACCTCCTGTGTCACGGCCTGATTCAAAGGTATGTCTTTGCCCTGAAATTCCCGTCCCAGCCAGAAGGCCGTCGCCACCAGCATTACCATGCAAAGAGCAACCACTCCCTGAGTTAACGACATTCGCTGATACCAGGCCTTGGGCGGCGCCATTTCCCGCCCGGACACTTCCTGCGCCGCCAGCCGGAAAATTTCTTCATCCACATAGGTCTGCTGTTTGGCATAGGCACCCAGCAGCATGCGTTCGCAAAGAATGTTGATCAGTCGCGGTATGCCGCCACTGAACTCGTGCACCCGCTCCAGTATGGTGAGACTGAAAGGATTGGGGCCGCGCAGTCCGGCCACCTCCAATCGGTGACTGACATAGGCGCGGGTTTCCGCCAGGCTCAGGGCTTCGAGATGAAAACGGGCGGTAATTCGCTGTGACAACTGACGCAGGGACGGGCGCTCCAGCAATCTTTTCAATTCCGGCTGCCCCACCAGAATAATTTGCAGGAGTTTTTCGGTGGTGGTTTCCAGATTGGTCAGCAGGCGGATCTGCTCCAGTACATTGGGCTTGAGCAGCTGGGCTTCGTCGATCAGCAGCACAGTTTTGCGTCCGCGAGTGTGGCTTTCGAGCAGATAGACATAAAGGGCATCCACCAGCGCCTTGTTGGTGAGATCGTCCGTGAGATAGCGCACTTCCAGCTCATCGCAGATGGTGCAGAGCAATTCGGTGGCACTGGCCATTGGGTTGAGCACCAGTGCTATATCCGTGTTCTCCGGCAGCTGTTCCAGCAGACAGCGGACAATCGTGGTTTTGCCGGTGCCGACTTCACCGGTCAAAAGAACAAAGCCGCCCACCTGAATGCCGTAGAGCAGATGTGCCAGCGCCTCGCGATGCTGCTCGCTCATGTACAGGTAGCGCGGGTTTACGGCTATGGAAAAGGCTGCTTCTTTCAGCCCAAAAAATTCGTGGTACATAACGCTTTTATTATCCGCAGGCCAGGGCGAGGTCGAATCATAGCAAGTCTGCACCGGGAGTGGCGGAGCCGGGATTCAGATTAGCGCTTGTGGTGCTTCTCCCAGTTCTCCAGCTTTTTGCGCTCGCTTTTGCGCAGCAGCACATAGGTGGCACCGCTGGCGCCGTGCTGCTTCTGCGCCGAGTGGAACGCCAGAATCTCGGAAAACTGCGGCAGCCAGTGAGCAACACAGCTTTTCAGCTGGGCCGGATGCTCACGGCCTTCACCCTTGCCGTGGGTAATGAGCGCACAGCGAATATCGTGAGCCATGCAATCCTGCACAAACTGGAATACCGAAGCCCGCGCCTGCTCCACTTTCATGTTGTGCAAATCCAGACGCGCCTCTATGGGGTACTTGCCCAGGCGCAGATTGCGGTAAACACCCTCCTGCACCCCATCGCGCCTGAATTCGAGAATAGCCAGAGGATCAACCGGCTCTATGTATTCACCGGAGAGGAAATTTCTGTCCTTTTCCAACTCGGCCACAGCTGCCGCGCGGCGGCGGGCAGCATTGAGTCTGTCCGGAGGGCGGCTGAGCGCCACCCGATCTGCCGCCTTGATGGGCTGCACATCGCGCATGGCACTACTAAAATCAGTGAAGTCGTCGTTCTTGGATTTCATGGCAACTGCTCAACCGGTGATCCAGGGCCGCCACTGCGGCTTGTATGAGGGCATTATGCCCGACATAATCCCCCCGTCACCACGCTTTGACCAGTGAGCCTTGCTGGATGTCCCGACCAAATAAAGGGATCAGCCCTAAGGAATCGTCATGTGGAGTAATTTTTCACTCGCCCTAACCACACTGCTGCTGGTGCTTTTTGCCGCATTTATCTGGGCTCTGGGGGTATTTGTCAGCGGCACCAGCATTCCGCTTGAACAGGTCAATATGCACCTTGCCCTGCGCAATCTGATGTTTTGCCTGGCGGCTTATGGCAGCTTCTGGGTCACTGCGCTTCTGCCGGTGCGCCGCCCGATTGTGATCAAACTGATGGTAGGCACAGGCTTGCTGTTTCTCGGTGCCTGGCAGGAGCTGTTGAACGGCCTGGTGGACAACACCTTGGCACCTGTGCGCTGGCTGGATATCGTGTGTCTGCCTGCAGGCACTGCGGCGGCGGCCTGGGGGCTCTACGATCTGGGCAAGGCTTATCGCCTCAATCGTCTGCTGCTGGGCAGCTATCGCAAGATAGAACACAGTCTGGCGACAGTGGATCAACTCACCCAGCTCTACAATCGCCGCTACTTTTTCGCCACCTGCCCGGATCTGCTGGTCTCTGCCCAAACCCACGGGGAAACCCCGGTTATCGTCAGCCTGCGGCTGACCAATCTGAAAGAGGTGAACGATCAGTTCGGCTATCAGGCAGGAGACAATCTGCTTACCCAGGCGGGCAGGCAGGTGCTCAGACACATTCGCAGCGGCGACATAGCCGCGCGTTTAAGCGGACGGCGCTTTGCGATTTTCCTACCCAATATCACCACGCAAAATGCCGAAGAAATTGCCCAGCGCATACTCAACCACCTGCAACATCTGGTGGTGCTCAATAAGGCGGGCGAGGAAGTGGCCATCCAACCCAAAATAGATGTGAGCATCACCCATCTCTATCCGGAGCAGGATTTCGAGGCTTGGGTCAAGCACGCCAAGGACGCGCTTGACCACTAGCCCCGGAAAGATCAGCGATTGACCCGGTTGGCGATCAGATCATCCACCACACCGGGATCGGCCAGTGTTGAGGTATCCCCCAGATTTTCCAGCTCATTGGCGGCAATCTTGCGCAGAATGCGGCGCATGATCTTGCCCGAACGGGTTTTGGGCAGACCCGGCGCCCACTGAATGGCATCGGGCTTGGCAATAGCCCCAATCTCCTGCACGCACAAATCCACCAGCTCCTTTTTCAACTGATCGCTGGGCGTGACGCCGGCCATCAGCGTGACGTAGGCATAGATGCCCTGCCCCTTGATATCGTGAGGACAACCCACCACTGCCGCCTCAGCCACCTGCGGATGCAACACCAGTGCGCTTTCCACTTCGGCAGTCCCCATGCGGTGGCCAGAAACGTTGAGCACATCGTCCACCCGACCGGTAATCCAGTAGTAGCCATCGGCATCGCGGCGGGCGCCATCGCCGGTGAAGTAGTAACCCGGATAGGCGGAGTAATAGGTTTCCACGCAACGCTGATGATCACCGTAGACGCTGCGAATCTGGCTCGGCCAGGAAGCCTTGATGCAGAGGTTGCCTTCCCCCGGTCCTTCAATTTCCCTGCCTTCCGTATCCAGCAACACCGGCTGCACACCAAAGAACGGCAGAGTGGCGGAACCCGCCTTCAGGTCTATGGCACCGGGCAGAGGCGTGAGCATATGAGCACCGGTTTCTGTCTGCCACCCGGTATCCATGATGGGACAGCGGCCGTCACCTACCACACGGTAATACCATTCCCAAGCCTCGGGGTTGATGGGCTCACCCACGGTACCCAGCAATTTCAGACTGGAGCGAGATGTCTTTTTCACCCAGTCGTCACCGGCACCCATCAGCGCACGGATGGCGGTGGGTGCTGTATAGAAGGTATTCACGCCGTGCTTGTCGATCACCTGCCAGAAGCGGGAGGCATCCGGGTAGGTGGGCACACCTTCAAACACCAGACTGGTGGCGCCATTGGTCAGAGGGCCGTAAACGATATAGCTGTGACCTGTCACCCAGCCCACGTCGGCGGTGCACCAGTAGACGTCGCCATCCTGATAGTCGAAGACATATTTGTGAGTCATGGCCGCCTGCAGCAGATAGCCGCCGGTGGTATGCAGCACCCCCTTGGGTTTGCCGGTGGAGCCGGATGTGTAGAGGATAAACAGCGGATCCTCGGCATCCATGATTTCGGGTTCGCACTCGGTGCTCTGCACATCCACCAGATCGTGATACCAGATATCCCGTCCTTCCTGCCAGCTGACTTCAGCTGCGGTGCGGCGCACCACCAGACAGGTGTGAACATTGGGACAATGGGCCAGGGCCGTGTCTGCGTTTTTCTTGAGAGGAACATGCTTGCCGCCGCGCACACCTTCGTCAGCGGTGAGCAGCACGCGGCAGTCGGCATCGAGAATTCGGTCTTTCAAGGCTTCGGGAGAGAAGCCGCCAAACACCACTGAGTGAATGGCGCCCACACGGGCACAGGCGAGCATGGCGTAAACAGCTTCGGGAATCATGGGCATATAGATGCACACCCGATCGCCTTTCTTCACGCCGCGGGCACGCAGGGCGTTGGCCAGTTGGCAGACTTCGCGATGAAGCTGGGCGTAGGTAATCAGTTGGTCTTCAGCGGGATCGTCGCCCTCCCAGATAAGGGCAACCTGTTCAGCGCGGGCGGGCAGATGGCGGTCGATACAGTTGACGCTGACGTTGAGCTTGCCATCAACAAACCAGGCCACTTCCCCTTTGCGCAAATCGCTGCGGCACACCTGGGTCCAGGGTTGCTGCCAGGTGAGAAATTGTCGCGCCTGCTCAGCCCAGAACTTGTCCGGCTGCTCTACCGATTCCGCGTACAGGGTGCGGTAAAGCTCGGGGTTAATTGCGGCGTTGCGACGAAAATGTTCCGGTACTTTATGCAGGTGAACCTCTGACACAATTAAATCTCCATCGTTATTGTGGGCATGTGGGCGCCGACGTGCGAGCTAGAGCCTAGCACCAGCATTCATCAAGTTCAATGACAACGTTGTCAAAACAGATTTTGTCACCAAAGCGCTGGAATTGTGCTCTCAATCAACGTCTTTTCCGGGACAAAATGCACACAATTCAGTGGTAGCGCTGTCAAATTCCCTGATCCCTAAAAGAACGCCTTGCTCCAGTTTTTCACGCTGGCGGCAAAATTTTGGTAGCGCTATCAAAACTATAAGCCCGAGTCGGATACCGCTCGCGCATTTCAAGCCCATCATTCAAGGAGTTACCCATGAGCCGCACTCTCGTGCTCTTAGGATTCTGCGCGCTATTTCTGAGCGGATGCGGAGGCGCGTCCGATTCTGGCGGGGATACTCCTTCCACTGCATCCAGCAGTCGGTCGACACTCAGTCTGTCCAGCAGCTCAACTGTCAGCTCTTCATCCCTGCTGGAATCCAGCAGCTCACGCTCTTCCGAACAATCTTCATCAGTCAGCTCCAGCATCGAAGAAGACAGCGTCTCCAGCAGTTCACAAACCAGCAGTCTTTCCAGTTCTCGTTCATCCATCGCATCCGTCAGAAGCAGCAGCGCCTCCTCGGTCAACACCAGCGAAACACCACAGGAATCCGCCTCCAGCAGCGACCCCCAGATAGCCGTGCCGCCCATTGATGCCGTGTACCTGGTGACCTTTGACAACAGCAACAGAGGCACACAGGTACTGCAACTGCAAAATGGTGTCAGCCTGGATCTGTCGCAACTGCCGCAGGACAAATTCAACTTTGTGGCTGAATCTGCCGATGAAGGCCGGACCGGCAGTGTGCATTTTCTGCTGACCGGCCCCACCACCATCGACCGCTGGGAAAACAATCCCCATTACACACTGGCAACCGAGCCCGCCCACTTGAGCCGCGCAGGTAATCAACTACCTGCGGGCAATTACAATCTGCAAATCACACCCTATGCACTGGCAGACAAACAGGGAACAGCCGGTGCCACACTCAACCTTGATTTTTCCGTCAAGGCATCTGCACCAGTCACACCTGTGGATCCTGTGTGGGGTGGCAATACCAACAGCGCCGGTTTTACCCAGATATCACCCTCGGCCGATTCGCGCCTGATTTATGTCAGCGCCAGTCAGGGCAATGACGCCAATGACTGCCTCAGTGAACAGACACCCTGCAAAACCATCGCCCAGGCCAGACAGAAAATGCGCAGCGGCTTCCCCGATCATCTGTATCTGAAACGGGGCGATGTATGGCGCGGCGAACAGCTGACCGGTATTCGTTCCGGTCGCAGCGTGAACGAACCCGCCGTGATCGCCTTTTACGGTACAGAAGGTGCGCGCCCTCGCCTGGAGTCTGCCGGTTCTGCCTTCCTGAATACCACGGCACCTAACGGCCGTAATCTGGTCAGCAATCTGCACATCATCGGCATTGAATTTTCCTCCTATCGTCTGATTCACGGCAAACCCGAATTTACCGGCGAAGCCAGTGATAGAGCCGGCGTACAGATTTACGGCAGCAATGAAAATATTCTGATCGAAGACTGCCTGTTCAACCAAACTGAACTGACGCTGCAGGACTTCAGCACCACCAATACCAGCAAGACCAATCCGGTGAATATTGTCCTGCGCCGCAATATCTGGACCGGCAGCTACGTCAACACCTCATCACTGAATCAGAATCGCCGCCCGTCCAATCTCTACGCGGCGTCCATCAATGGTCTTCATATAGAAGAAAACGTTTTTGATTACGGCGGCTGGCATCCACTGGTGATGAATGCCAGCGGCAATATGTACAACCACAACCTCTATATTCAAGTTTCCACCATCGGCAACAGCGTGGTGCTGCGCAACAACATTATCGTGCGCGGCTCCAGTCATGGTGTGCACGGTCGCCCGGGCGGACTCTATGAAAACAACTTCTTTGCGCGCAACGCGGTGAATCTGCAGATGGGTTACAAGAACGAGGTGAACAATGGTGTGCTGGTACGGGATAACGCGCTGAAAAAAGGCACCTTTGCCCGCGCTATCAACAATGTCATCACCGAAGGCAACAGCATGATCAAGGGAACAAATCCCTGTTCAGGCGACAACCTTTGCACCGCCGCGCTCTGGGGTATTCATGTGGAAAATCCAGGCGAAGGCGATATTCAGGTCAAGAACAATATTGTTCACTCACGTTCACCAGTGGATAACCAGTGGCAGAGTCACTACAACAATCTGTCCGCCGTATCCATCAACTCCATAGCTCTGGAGCAGGCTGAAAACAACATCATGTGGAAGTGGCGCAACGAAACCGAGGGAACCGGCCAGAGCTATCCGGACCCAGGCCGCACCCTGGCTGACTACAGTGCACAGTTGGGGCACGCCCACAGTTTCGATGCCTTTATGAATATGGTATTGGCTCGCCCGCTACAAACCTGGGATGAGAAATACACAGCAAACGCAATCAACAATTACATCCGCGCCGGATTCGGTAGATAACAGAGGAAAGGTTATGAAACGGCTAAGGTTATGAAACGGCTAATGATTTTCGCAGCCATGACACTTCTGGTCACTTCTTGCGGTGGTGCCGCTACTGACGACCCAGCACCGCAGAATTCCAGTCGATCTGTGGCCAGCAGTGTCAGCAGTCAGTCCAGTGTTTCGTCCAGCAGCCTGGCGACCAATCCGATTTCCTCGGTGCGAAGCAGCTCCAGTGAACAAGGCTCATCGAATTCCAGTGCGAATTCCGATTCAAGTCAGACATCTTCACAACAAAGTTCATCAAGCTCATCGCGTTCCACCAACCCGGTACCGCCGCCCAGCAGCAGTTCGCGCAGAAGCAGCTCCTCTGTTGCCCGTTCGGTATCCAGCAGCGACGAAACCAGCAGTGCCGTATCGAGCAGCCTGACCTCTTCCAGCAATAGTGTTTCAAGCAGCTCGCGCTCCAGTAGTTCGCGCGCCAGCAGCAGCTCCAACCCTTGGGTGGGAGGCAATGGCAGCGATGGCTTCACCCCCATCAAGCCCTCTCCCGATTCCCGCTTGGTTTATGTGAGCAATTCCGAAGGCAATGACAGCAACGATTGTCTGAGTCCCGCTACTCCCTGCAAAACCATCAACAAGGGTCGCGACAAATTGCGTAACGGCTTCCCGGATCACCTCTATCTCAAACGCGGCGATGTATTCCGTCAGCAGACGCTGGATCGTTTTCCGTCAGGGCGCAGTAATGAAGAGCCACTGGTCATCGCCTTTTACGGTAACACTGGCCCTCGCCCCAAACTGGAAAATCACAGCCAATCCGGTATTGGCCGCGGAGATATTCGTTATGTTCATGTGATAGGTCTGGAATTTAGCTCTTACAGAATGGATCCCAAGCATCCCGAATATACGGGTTCCGGCAGTGCCAATATTGTCATGATCAACAACCACAGTGATTTTCTCTTCGAGGACAACAAATTCCATTATGCGGAAGTGGTTGCTCACGACTATACCGACCAGAACAATATCGCCTACCAGCCGCGCAACCTGACCTTCAGACGCAATATCTGGACCGGCCACTACACCACTACCAGCTCCTACCACCAGAACAGTCGTCCATCCAATATGTACGCCAAGGTCGAGGGCTATCTTGCGCTGATTGAAAACGTGTTTGATTACGGTGGCTGGCACCCCAGCATTCAAGGGGCGGGTGGCAACATGTACAACCACAATATCTATTTGCAGGGAGGAGCCCTTGCCGACATTACGCTCAAAGGCAACATCATTACCCGTGGCTCCAGTCACGGCGCCCAGATGCGCTCTGGCGGCCTGGCAGAAGACAATTTTTTTGCGCGCAATTCCATAGGGCTGCTGGTCGGTTACAGCGTCAAGTTGCTGCCCGACGGCACCAGAGCTCATGCCATCAACAATGTTGTCTCCGAAGGTGAGAGCATGGTGAAAGGTGTGGACCCTTGCTCAGGAGGCAATCTCTGTACACAAGCACTCTGGGGACTGGAGTTTGACTTGCGCGGCGGCAACCTCGACTGGCGCGCCCACGGCAATATAGTGTCCATGCTTGGCCCGAGCGAACAATGGCGTTCCGTGTACAACAACCTGAATGCTTCACCCTTGATCAATCTGAACAACGCGGCTGTGCAGTCCAGTAACAATATAGCCTGGAAATGGAGCCTCAATCCTGCCGCAACAGACAACAACTATCCTGATCCGGACCGCACGCTGGCGGACTATAACGCCCATCTCGGCGGCCCGCGCAGCTTTGAGGCCTTTATGGATGCAGTCACCAATCGGCCACTGCAGACCTGGGATCAGAGATACTCAGCCTACGCCATCAACAACTATATCCGCGCCGGCTTTGGTCGTTGATCGGCAGCGCCAGGGATGGCGCTACCGGGACGCTTTGCCGGCCAGATATTCCATGACTGACCGGTGAGGAAACATCACACCACCGCCTACGCGACAGAGGAGCTTTCTCGCGCAGGCGGCCTCCACAAAGCCTTTGAAATCCAAGGGCACCTGCCCCCGAAACGCCAACAACCCGCGCGCCACATAACTCTGCAACACCGCGTGGCCGCCCAACACAAAAAAGAAAATGCAGGAAAAAAGCAAACTGGCCAAACCCAGATGCCAATGACCAAACAGGTAGCGGTCTGCCATCAGGCCAGTGAGCAAACCCATCGGCAACCCGTAACAGGCGTTGATCAGGGTGCGGCGAGTGAGTTGGTAAAAAGCCCCGAAATTTTCTTTGGGCAAGCTGGCGGCGCGATAATCCAGGCAGCAATACACCATAAAGATAAACAGCACACCACCGCCAACAACCACACCGTGCTTGAGCCCGAAAATCATCCAGCAGCAGGAGAATACCGCCAGGCTCGAAAACAGCATGGTGGTCATGCGCACCGCGAGATTTTTTCGAAAAGACGAAAACGCGTAGTGGTAGCGCGGCAATAATTTCGCATCACCTGCATCGCCGATAGACAGGATCAGCGCCGCCCCCAAGGCAGCGAACAACAAAGGGAGGTAAAGCGCTTGCGCACTCGGCAAAAAACGATAGGCGATGCTGCTGACAATGACTGCACACAAGCAGGCGATCAAAGCGACAGGAATAAACTTCACCCAAAACGCCAGGGATTTGCTGTACAGCGAGGAATCGACAAAATCATCCATGTAAAAAATACTGCGACCTGCGCCCATCATCATGCGCGCTAATCCCGGCAGGTAGCGCGTCAGTTGGTCGTGGGCTTCTGTATCACCGCTGTCCTTCGCCAAGAGGGTATCCACATAGCGCTCAACCAATTGATCTTTATCCGGCCCTTTGCCAGGGACTTTGTCCGTGTCTGCCAGCGACATCGCCATGTGAACCGCCAGCGGCGACGTGAAAAAGTCTGACGACTCGGTCATTTGTAAGTAGCCAGCGTATTTGTAGGCAGGAACGCCACAGGATTGCAAAAAGCCCGTCAAGGTTTCTCGATCTACGGGTTTTATACGCACCGCGCCCATAGCCGACAGCGCCTGCCCCAGATTGAGGTACCACTGGGCGCGACAAAAAAACGCCATGGAAGATTGCGGGTGGTGTTTGCGAAACTCGTTAATGGCCTCAACCAGCTGGCTGACGCCCGAGTGATTAACTTCATCCAACTCATCAACAAAAAACGCCAGATGATTGCCCGCAATCAGCTCTTGGCAAATATCGCCGGGAACGTCGTAGCGATAATCCAGTTCATCAATCAACCACTCACGAAAACTGCCTTTGTGCGGTGACCAGCCAGAGGCGTTGACAATCACCGGCACCTGGGTAAGAGATAATCCACCGGTTTGCTTGAGTAGTTCCGCCACCAGCCGCAGGAGCAAGGTACTTTTGCCCGAGCCGGGATCACCCACCACCAGAAGACTGCCCTGACACTCCTGATAAAAATCAAGTATCTCGCTGCTGTTGAATTCAGTCGCCGCTTGCGCCACCAGGCCAGGTGTCACACTGGCCAGATCATAGGGGTTACGCACCAACTCAGGCGAGGACTCAAGTTTTAAATCCATGAGCGTTGGCGTTGTTGTACCGGCACCGAATACGCCCTTGATCCAAAAGCTCTCCACTTTGTAGCGCAAATAGGCTTTGTATTTTTGCAACTGGGGATCAAGGTTCTGTTGTGGCAGATCCGGCGATAATGATTCAAGCGTACCCTCTCGGGATTGAGAGCGAGTAACCCTGGCGTGAACGTCCCCAAGCTGCAACAAGCTCAGCGATGCACTTTCATCGCGATACAGGCGCTCAATACGTTCTTTTTCGCGCAGTGCCCACTTGATCGCCAAGCGATCCTCGCCACGCGCCTCCAGGGTTTGAAGGCGCTCGTTTAACAACTTGGCCATGTGGAAAAAGAGTTCGCAACGCGCATTGGCAAACCACTCTCGCACCGGCTGATCATCCATACGCAGCTCTTCAAACGCCAAACCTGCGCACAACTCCAGCCATTGCGGCAGATTTTGGTCGTTCAGTCGGGTGATGGCGCGCAGCTCGCTGATATCGGAGGTGGTTGATTCGGTGTTGAGCCGGATAAAACGGCGATCAGAAATAATCAGCTTATCGACCTCATCCCCCGCTAGCTGGCGCAACTTGGCCAGGGCCTGGCGCAGGGATGTGAGTGCATTTTCTTCCGCGTGACGACTCCAGATAAGGCGCGCCAATTCGCGTCGCTCCATGGGTTCGCCACTGCGAAAGGCAAGCGCCGCCAACAAGAGTTGCAGCTTTTTAGCGGGTAGATCCACAACCTGATGCTGGGGATTGATCAGGGCAAAGGGCCCCATCAACTTCAAATAGAAACCCGCCTGAGCCTGGGTACCGGGGAAACTGTAACCAATATTCATTTTTTTACGACCATTTTTCACACCTTGAAAGAAGCCGCCGATTCGTCTGGCGAATCAACAATTTTTATATACACCAACACTTTCTTATTTAAAATTATGCTATAGGTCGGATGGCAACGCAATCATACTCAAATTTCGCCGAAATAGCGCAATAAATTGGATGAGCGGCACAGCTCGACAGATCCCCGGCCCGAGCCTTTGGGATGCTATTAGCTGACTATTCCGGGAATCAATCCACTCAAACACCTCAGGCGCACCAAAAACGCCAACCAATCCACACCCCACTCGCTATTCACGCAAGTTTCACGCCTCCTTGAAGTGGGCTTCTTGTTTCGCCTCGGCTGATCGTTCTGAAATGAATTCCACTTAACCCAAGACCCCTCCGGCGCTCGCCACGGGCGCCGCAGATCTTCTTGGGGTGAATTTTTGAAGAATTGCCAACTGAGGCTTATCACTATGAAGGACTTGCAGACCATCGCCGCGATCCTGCTCAGCAGTCTGCTGCTGAGTGCCTGTGGCGGCGCGGCAACGGATACCGATGCCAATCAACCGGGTAACGCCGCCGCGAGCAGCTCCCAAACCTCCACCAGTTCTGCCAGTTCTGCCAGTTCGACCAGGCAGACCAGTTCGACCGGCCAGACCAGTTCAACCATACAGACCAGCTCGACCGGGCATAGCAGCCAGTCCAGCGCGCACTCCCTGAGCAGCTCCTCCGCCCTCAGCTCCGCTGAACCCAGCAGCTCTCCCGGAGCGAGCAGTTCTTTTGCGTCAAGTAGCTCTTTTGCATCAAGTAGCTCTTTTGCATCAAGCAGTGCTTTGGGGGAAAGCAGCAGCTCTCCTGGGTCAACCAGTTCAGCCGCGCCAAGCAGCCTCCCCGCAAGCAGCAGCTCTGCGGAAGCCAGCAGCACCAGCTCAATCCCAGACGCCCCTCAGGCCAGCGCCAGTGCGGGTGCTCCTGAGTACACCAGTGGCACTCTGGTTAGCCTGTCGGCTGCTGGCAGCCAGAGCGGCGACGGTAGCCCGCTCAGCTACCTGTGGGAACAAACCAGCGGCCCTCTGGCGCTGCTCAATGGCGACGACACATTGGTCATCAGCTTTAGCGCGCCCGAGGTTGACCAACCCACGGAATTGGCTTTTCGTCTCACGGTTACCGACACCTGGGATCAGACGGCACAAGCCAGCGTCAGCATCCTCGTCAATCCCGCGCCGGTGAATCACACGCAAAGTTTCTCTGCCGATTTTTCCGCCTCTGGCACGGGCCTGACCGGCTTCTGGATGTTTGATCCCACCAACGCTGCGGGTGTGGCTTCCATTCCCCAATCCTCCACCGGCGTAGAGGTCACCCAAACAAATGGCCGTTACCGGGCCGCTATTACCAGCAACAGCCACACCAGCCTTTTTTTCCAGAATGCCCAAGGGCGGCTTGATGGCGTTAGGGTCAGCTTTCCGTTTGAGGTGATTGCGCGCAATGTCGGCATAGGCATAACCACCAACTCACAACAAGCTCCCGGTCCCGGCGGCTTTCGGCTGGCGGGTTTGCAGGTGCATAACGCCGACTTTAACTCGGTGAACTACGCCCATCTGGTGGTCGGCCACGCCGGTAACGGTCGCCAGTACATGGTGGAGGCCAAACATACGCGCAATGGCAGCTCTATTTACGACTACACGGCAAACGATGTGCTGCCCCAAGGGCGCGCAGATCTGCGCCTGGTAGGCAACGCGGACCGCAGCATTACCGCCTACTGGCAAGTGCCCGCCATGGGCGGCGCGGATAACTGGATTGCTTACGAAGGTGACCTGGGTACCGGTCCCGGCCGCTTGCCCGGCCCGACACCTGTATTGGGAAATGAAGTGATTGTCGGTCTGCTGACTTATGCCTCGGGCGGAGTTGGCAGCGGCTTCGTCGGCACCGCCGATGCCTTCAGCGTGCAATGGACAGGAGCTCCCTTGGTGCCACCACCAGACGAAGAGCCAGAGGAACCAGAAGAGCCCGAGGAAGAACCGGGAGAAACACCCTGGAACCCGGTGGTTTTCCACGGTGATCGTTTTTACGTGATAGGCAACAGCCTGATCGGCAGCCGCGGCGGCATGCACAACAAATTGCGTTTGTCGCTGCAACAGGCGCCGCTCAATTACAACATTCAAATTAACTTACCGACCGAGCCACCACCAGGCACGCCACAAAACCAATTTGATGGATTTTATTACGGCCAGGGCCTGAGCTTTATGTATAACCGGCTGGGCACGCACGCCGACATCGCTGAGGGTAATTTCGACACAGTAATGACCATCAGCGGCTCCACCACGGAGATGCAAAACTATTACAACCTGATCGCACCCACTGGCGCACGCCATCTGATCTATCAAACCTGGGGCTGGCCGAACAATCCGGCGAATGTGGGCCTCACTAACTTTCGCAACAATATTCAAGCGGTGATCGACACCACCCGCACCTTTGAGAATACCAACCCTCACGCAATAGTCGCACCAACGGGTTACGTGTTTTACGAACTCACGCGCAACCCCATTCCTGGCATAACGCGCGTCGACTATCTGTTTGATCCCAACAACAACCACCAAAGCCTGCTCGGCAATCTGGTGGGTGCCTATGTGGTGTATTCCACCTTGACCGGAAGATCGCCCGCCGATCTGGATTTTGAATTCACCAACTGGGGAATCAGCATTACCCGCAGTGCGGACCAGGTAATTTTTTCCGACCCCAGCCACCCGACCATGACCTTTAGCCGCGAAGCAATAGACCAACTGCAAACCCGCGTGTGGCAACTGGTGCAGAACTGGAAAACAGGCAGCGTCATCCTGACACCGCCGTAGCGGTGCTCTAAAAAAATTAATCGCAAAAAATGATCCCAAGAGACAACGACAATGAACAAACATCGCACCCTCAAAGAAACTAACAAGACTGTCCGCAAAGGCCACTCCCCTATCGACTATCTCTGGTCGGCGGTAGCGGCCAGTTTACTGGCTGCGGGCTTGGTAGTGCCCTCCCCAACGGAAGCTCAAGGCTTGCCCAGCTCCAACGCGGCGCCCGGTACCATCCTCAGCCGCATTGAAGGTCACGGTGGGCGAGTGACCACCTTTCATCGCGGCTATCTCTATCTTGCCGGCGAGGAAACCACCACCCTATGGGATATCAGCAACATCCAACAACCCCAATTGGTACACCGACTGGTGGATGCGCAAGGCAATGATCTGGTGGCTAACGGCCACACCTGGTGGAAGGTGGAATCCGGTGATTTGTTTTACCGCCAGTACGCTTCTCCGGAAGCGGAACTGCACAATTGCCGCTATCAGTACCTGGATATTTCCAACATGCTGGATCGCGGCTGCTGGACGCGCCCGACAAATTTTTATTATCAAAGTTGGGCCTACGCCGCCCAGGCGATGGCAACCTATCCGCTTCAATTTTCCACTGCAGGCATTCGCGACATTCGCCGCTCCCACGGCACCTCTTTGCTGACAAATACCAATATCTGGAACCTGGCCGGCGTTAGCGCCGGCAACCTCTGGCGGCTGGGCAATTGGGTGATGATGAGCCCTTCAGATTCGACAACCGGCCTGGCAATTCTGGACGTCAGCGGCTTGTTGTCAGATAACCAACCACCCCGGCTATTGGGTGTGATGGGCGGTAACATTCGCCAATACACCAACTCCTGGCACATTTGGGAAAACTATGTTGTCCTGGCCGCAGGTGCCGACAACAATGGCCCCAACAACAATGCCAATGTATTGGTAATTGATGTTGAAGACCCGACCAACCCGCACATAGTACGCACCCATACCACCGCCCAAATGCCAGGGCGCTATGTTCATTTTCAAGATGAATATGCCTTTGCGGGACACGCAGGAACCGCCCGCAAAATGGATATGCGCAACGGCAATATAGTGCAAACCTTTACTCCACCCAGCGGTGCGCGTTGGGGCGATTTCCAGTGGATTCCCTATGGCAATATTCTGATGAATTCTTCATCAGAAGTAACCGGCCCCACTCCCCACGAACACACGACTTTTATGACACATCAGTCGGCCACTGATACTCGCGCACCCTATGTCGGCTTTCATGTTCCCAGCGCTGGCGCTACCAATCTCTATCGCGACTCGGTGATTGGCCTGGTGATTAACGAAACCTTGGACGATACCACCATCAACGATCAGAGTTTTCAGGTACGTCCCGTGGTGAATGGCGTTGTACAAGCGCCTATCGCTGGTGTAGTGATGTCCAGCCAATACGATGTCATTAACTTTTTTCCCGTGAATTTGCTGGAGGCCAACCGCACCTACCAAGTGCGCCTGGTCGCCAATGGCATTCGCGATATCAGCGGCAATGGCATAGCGGACTACAGATTTTGCTTTTCAACTGGCAGCCAGATAGATCCCGGTTGCAATGGAGGCAATGTATCCAGCAGCAGTGTCAGTTCCAGTTCCAGTTCTGTTTCAAGTTCAAGCTCGAGCTCCATTTCGAGTTCCATTTCAAGCTCCAGCTCTGTGTCAAGTTCGAGTGCGGTATCAAGCTCCAGCAGCAGCTCCAGCAGTCTTGCGCAAAACCAGCCGCCGATAATTCACAGTCTCGAATTCGGGCCAGCCGAAAATTTGATCGTAGGGACTCCCGCCAGTTTCACCGCCACAGCAACCGACCCCAATCCCGGTGATACCTTGTTGTATCGGTTTAATTTTGGTGATGGCTCGCCGCAAACAAATTACAGCACCAGCAATAGCCAGACCCACACCTTCTCTGAACCTGGCAATTACCTGGTGGTGGTGCAAGTAAATGACGGCAGCACAACGGTAAGCCGCAGTTTGAATATCAGCGTATCCGCAACTGCGGATTTGCCCGACGATACCAGCCGCGCTTCCAGCGAACTCTACCTTGATCGAGAGCGAAACAAACTCTGGACAGTGAATCCTGACAACAACAGCATCAGCGTTATAGATACTCAAAGCCTGACGCTGCTACAGGAAATTGCCACCGATCCACACCCGGCGAGTGTTGCGGGCGATCGTTTTGGTCGCGTGTGGGTAGCGCTTCGCGATGTGGATCGTATCCGTCTTTATTTCGCAGGCAACCACGCCTTAACGCAAACCATCAATCTGCCCTGGGGCAGCGCTCCCACCGCACTCGTCGTTGATCCAACACGCAACTGGACTTACGTGGCGGCCAGTGGCAGCAATCGCATCTTGCGCTTTAATTCCGGCAACCTTAGCGCTGGCGGCGAACTGGTTCTGCCAGAAGGGACACGCATTCACTCCTTGGCTATTGATGCAGATGGCGAATTCCTCTACGCCGCCCGTTTCATATCGCCGCAAACACAAGGACAAATTTTTAAAATTAATCTGAACAATTTTTCACTGAACACAACCATTGCGTTAGCAATAGATAACACCAGCCCTGACTCGGGCGTTAGCGCACGCGGTATTCCCAACTATGTTGCCGGTCTGCGCGTTAATCCCCTGGATGCCAGCCTCTGGTACACCGGCAAAAAAGACAATGTACTGCGCGGCTTGATGCGCGACGGCCAGGGTCTTACGCACGAATCCACAGTGCGCGGTTTGATTGGACGGGTCGATACCGCCACCAATAGCGAATCCGTCAATCGACGGGTCGATATCGACAATCACAGCCTGGTGACCGATGTCGCCTTTTCACCAAACGGCAACCTGGGTTTTGCCATTATGCAAACCAATAATCGCGTGGTGGTTTTTGATACCGGCGATGGGCGGGAAATCTCTCGCCTTGACCTGGGCAAGGCGCCAGCCAAGCTCATCCTGGATGCCAGCAATGGCAGGCTCTACGTCAACAACTTTTTAAGTCGCTCTGTGAGTGTGGTGGATATCAGCCACATTCTCGCCACGGGCGCAGGCGAAATGCAGCTGCTGGAAGAAATCGACACAGTGACAAACGAGCTATTGTCGCCGCAAGTTCTGTTGGGCAAGCAGGTGTTTTACAACGCTGAAGACACACGCATGGCTAGCGAAGGCTATCTGAGTTGTGCTGTGTGCCATATCGATGGTGACCAGGATGGGCGCGTGTGGGATTTCACGCAGCTAGGTGAAGGCCTGCGCAACACCACCTCACTGAAGGGCGCAGGCGGCATGAGCAATGGGCCAGTACATTGGAGTGGAAATTTTGATGAGATACAGGATTTTGAAATCCCCATACGCGCGCTTTTTGGCGGCACGGGCTTTATTTCCAACTCGGATTTTAATGGTGCACACGGCCCAGCGCTGGGCGCACCCAAGGCGGGACTTTCAGCAGATCTTGATGCACTTGCTGCTTATGTCGCCTCTTTGAACTCGGTTGGCCGCAGCCCATACAAAAACAGTGACGGCACACTGAGCAGTGCTGCGCTCGCAGGTCGCGAAATTTTTCGCCAGCGCAACTGCCAGTCCTGTCACGCGGGCGATGACTTTACCGACAGCAGCATGGATCTCCGTCACGACGTTGGCACACTCACACTTGCCAGCGGTATGCGGCTCAATGAACTACTCGATGGATTGGATACACCCAGCCTTAAGGGCTTATGGAAATCCGCTCCCTATTTGCATGATGGTTCTGCGGCAACACTGGAGACAGTTTTAACACATCCCGACCACAATGCTCACGGCAATATGGCAGGCCTGAGCGCACAGGAGCGTAGTTCACTGATTGCCTATCTGGTTCAGATAGATGATCTGGAAACCAACGCTGCGACGACAAACAACAACTCGTCCGCTTCCAGCCAGTCCAGCTCAAGATCGAGTCTTAGCTCAAGATCAAGTCTTAGCTCAACAAGATCAAGTGCTCCAGCATCCAGTGCTGGTAACTCTTCGATGTCTGCCAGCAGTACCAGCAACACTATTAGCTCATCAAGTCTTAGCAGCTCATCAAGCAGTCGGTCGAGTACCAGCAGTCAAGCATCAAGCACTGTGGCCAACAGCAGCCGGGCCAATAATCCGGTCAACAATTCATCTGGCAACAACGGATCGAATGAAGATACAAGAGCAGGGAAAACCTCCTGGTTGCTGCTACTGACTCTCTTCGGCGCAGGATTAAAGAGCAGGATTAGAAGAGCACGGAAAGATTAATCTTAGAGAACGGAGGGCTGCCTTATCATAAAACTTCTTATCGTGATTATTACGTTAATAGTGTGCAAATGGTTGGCTTGATAAACAAGCGTTGAGCAAAAAGCAATACCATTGAGTTGACTGTGGATGATTATCCAGAGATCAACCGATACTGGTCAGAGTTGATTAAAATTCCGATCAGTTTTATCAAACCCCAACTCGTAAGAAAGAATAACGAAAGGAGTATCTATGTTAAGGCGTAATATTTTTTTAATGCTGTGCAGCGTCTTGTTGACATTCTTTTTTTCCAACCAGTCGCTAGCCTATGGCCCATTCGCCAGCTTTTTCTATCCCAGTTCAACCTGCCTAGGCACAACAGGTGGCCTTAGATTTCACGGCACCTACTGGAGTTCATCATCTGATAACGCTCGAGTTCTCTGCCCTGTAATCATCGGCAAAGATGGTGACTATCGCTTGCAAGGAGATATAGTTCCCAGAGGAGTTGACTCCAATGAATCTTCACAAAAGATGAGTTGTAGACCCATAGCCTGGGATAACTGGAATCCCATGGATTTTGCAGGCTCAGTGGAATGCACCTTGGGCAAGGGAGATAAATTCATGGGAATTGGCATAGGTACTGGAACGGGAGGCACGCCCGCACAAAAGGCCTACTTCATTGCACATCCTATATCCGGCTGTCATGTCACCCGAGGAACACATGTAGCCTCGCCTCATTACGGCACCATTAGTACATCTGGATCAGGAACAGTGACAGTGCGATGCCCCCTTCATCTGACCAATCAATCGCATCAGAAGATCGCTAGATTTCTGTTTTCAACAACCTCAGATGCCATATGCACAATCTACGGTGTGGGTTTATATGGGGGCGAGGTAGATTTCACTGACGCGATTAAAAAAACCAACAATTACTACCTGGAGATGCCACTACCCAGAAATAAGACCTATGCATTTGCAGACTGTACATTCAGAGGCTCATTTAAAGGCATCAGCTACTAACAGGACTTTTACAAGATTAAGAGGAAAACAACATGATTCGCCATTACAAAATATTGATAGGTCTGCTGACAGCACTCACTTCCATTTATGCGCAGGCCAGCTCCACATCTCTGGATATAGATATGGGGGCAGAGTGGAACTGCAAAATTGTTAACGGACAATGGACAAGCGTTGGCAATGACGTATCTATTAAACTGACCAGCGACCACGGAACCGTATCCTGTCCCATACTCTCAACGACTGACAAATCCAATATGCCCTCGGCAGCGATTGGCTGGAACTCTTGGCGGCTGGATAACATCTGGGCCAGAGTTAGCACATCCAACGCAACTGGAACCAAAGGCTGCACACTTTTCGCTTATGATATGAATGGAAGATTGCTTGGCAACATCATGGTAAGAGCGGAAGACAACAAGGCAAAACAAAGTCTGAGATTCACTAACAAGATTATCTACGATAACCTGGGATCAAGTGCGCTCTTTTACACGCTGCAATGCACCTTAACAAGGGGTAGCCTGCTTCACGGCTACAAGGTCAGCATCAAGGATGTCAGATGATATTGAATTGAGGTAATTCACATCAACATAGGGGCAGCAACACTTTCTGCCCCTATGTATTTTTTTACAGATTTTTTAACAGTCATTTCAACGCTGACTGAGATGTTGTCCGATAAACAACCAGGAATTCGCTCCCTGCGCATTCAACAGTTGTTCAAGATTATGGGGCAACCCTGTCTCTACATATTCCAGTGATTGATTTCCCGCCAGAAGTGCCGTTCGCCAATTGCGATTGTAAGCCTGAAGAACACCCACATTGCTTCTGAACTTCATGGCTAATCGCAGGGTTTCAGCGTTCTGTATTAACCAGTACCAGGGTGAATACTGATCAAACACCTGTTCGCTGTTACCAAAAATCTGCTCAACCTGTTGTACATGACGTGGATGGCGCACCAACTCCTGCCAACTTAGCAAGGCACCGTCATAGATCACACACGCGGAAAATAACTGCGGATATTTGCTGGCAAACTTGGCCGCCCCAAAGCCCCCCATGGAATAGCCTTGAATGATACGGGTTTCGCGTGTTGCAACGCTGGCATAGTTGTTATCTATGTAGGAAATCAAATCCTGTGCCAGATGGATTTCTGCTGGTTTAACGCCGTCAACCGAATCCGCCCAAAAGGAATCGTGGAAACCATCAGGAAAGACGATGATCACCTCTTCTATCAGCCCGTTCCGCAGACTCGTCTCGAAGCTTCGCGCCACACTTTGCAAATGTGGCCCATTGTGAGTACCACCAATACCATGAAGATGATAGATAACCGGATATCGCCTGCCGCTGTTCGTATATCCAGGCGGCAGATAAATGGAAAATGGCAGGTCTTTTCCTGTGGTCGAGCTGGTAATGCGGAGAGACCTGAGTTGTCCGAAAATCTGTGCAGGCTGAATACTGACAAAAAATTCCGATACTGACAGGCGTTGGTTTGCATCTTCAGCGCGAACGACAAATCGATAACTGCCACTGGTCGAAGCCCTGCCAGCAAAAGTTCCGTTAGCGTCCAAACTGATACCTGAAGGCAGTCGCCCTGCAATAACGCGATAGGTGTAGGGCGCTGCTCCACCGCTTGCGGCCATGCTGGAACCCAGTGAGGCATTTGTCCTTGCCTCTATGCGATTTCCGCCCGTATTAAACATCAGTGAAAAATCCTGGCGCATAACCAGAGGTGCACGCGATGTCTGCATAGATTCACTTCGACTGTGGGTCTTGATTTCGGCTTGAGCAAGCGCTGATGTAGACAGGAGATTAACAAGGAGTAAAGCGGTTACGACGGCAATTTGAATTATCAGGTTCATAGTTGTTTTCCTGGTTAGTGGTAATACGCCAGGAGAACTTTAATCGCCTGCCAGCCGTTGCGATGACAGGCATGCTCGGTTGTGAGTGAATTTAACGTGATTCTTGATGGATCAGTAAACAGGCCTTGCGATAACCTGCTCGCAAAGCCCTCAGCCAGCCACCTGCATCGGAATAGTATTGGTAGTGCGCTCAACGCGGTTTTTCTCACCCAAATAAACCAGCTTGGGTTTGTAATTCACTAACTCGGCTTCAGTGTACTGCGCATAGGTGGCGATAATCACCTTGTCTCCCACCTGTACCTTGCGCGCAGCAGCACCGTTCATGGAGATGGTGCCTGAGCCGGGCTCGGCCAGAATGATGTAGGTGTGAAACCGCTCACCGGAATTCACGTTGTAGATGTCGATCTGCTCGAACTCGCGCAGTCCTGCCAGAGCCACCAGATCCGCATCTATCGCGCAGGAACCGTCATACCAGAGCTCTGCCTGGGTAACGGTAGCCATATGCAGTTTGCCTTTAAGCATGGTTGAAAGCATGAGAAATCCTCCGAATCGGGCACTGACCACAGGGATCAGTTCAACACCAGGGAAACATTGTCGATCAGACGCGCACCGCTCGTATAAATCGCGCCTAGTATGGTGATCTCCCGATCATCGTGGGCCGCCAATTCCAATGTACGGCTGTTGCAAATACTGATGTAGTCCACTTTGAAACCGGCCGCCTGAATTTGTTCGCGGGCAGTGTCGGTCAAGACCAGAAAGTCCCGCCGCCCCTGCTCAATTTCCGTTTTGATCCAATTCAGGCTGCGGTTGAGTCGTGCGACGCGCGGCCGCTCTTCAACTGTGATGAAACTGTTGCGCGAGCTCATGGCCAGGCCATCGGGTTCACGCACTATTTCGCCCGCCACTATCTCGATGGGGATGCACAGATCCTCCACCATACGACGGATCACCGCCAGCTGCTGGAAGTCCTTGATACCAAAAACCGCCGCATCCGGTTGCACTATGTTGAACAGCTTGCTCACCACAGTGGTCACGCCCTCGAAATGCCCAGGACGGCTGGCGCCGCAGAGCACATTGGTCATGGTAGGCACCACAACCCGAGTCTGCTCCGCCATCCCGTTGGGATAGATTTCCTTCTCATCGGGGCAAAACAGATAGTCGCACTGGGCCGCTTCAAGACGGGCAGTATCGGCCACCAGAGTGCGCGGATACTTGTCCCAGTCCTCGTTCAGACCAAACTGCAGGGGATTAACGAAGATGCTGGTGACCACCACATCGCACAGGCTCTGCGCCTTGCGCACCAGCGCTATATGGGCATCGTGGAGATTGCCCATGGTGGGCACAAAACCAATCCGCCTGCCCGCCCGACGCTCCGCTTGCAGCGCCTGCCGCAGCGACTGAATATGGTGAAACACCTGCATAGGATAACCCTGACCGCGATCCATTAGCTGAGCCGAAAACACCCCCGGCACGGGCGCGCGATGATACACGCTCAGGGGCTGGATGTACATTTTCTGTGCAAAATTTAACCTAGGTTGATGATTCAGACGGCAGGCGCACCACCTGATCACCCACCGACACTCGCCCGCCCTGAACCACCTTCGCGCAAAGTCCGCCATAACCAAACATGGCCGCCGCCCCACCCGGCCCCAGCGCCTCGTCCATGCGCGAACAGGGATGACAGAGGGCGGTAGTCTCCAGAACCACCTCACCAATCTGCAGCCGTTGATGGCGCAGCAGGTTCATGTTGATACCGGAAATCACCAGGTTGCGGCGCAAGAGCGCCGGATCGATATGCTCATGACCGGTATGGCGACAGATGGCTTCTATGTATTCGCGACTGATCAGCGTCACCTGACGCGCTGAGCCGGGCGTCTTCCCGACTCGGTGATCCCCCTCCAGCCCCAACCCTTCAAGTGCCAGTGCCGAGCCCACCACCAGCACCTCACCGCGCCTTTGGGTGCGCAGGCCGATCCATTCCAACTGGCCAACGGGAAGGGATTCGCAGAGTTTATCGAGGAGTCGGGCTTGGGAGTTCATAGATGGAGATGCGCTTGCCGCCAATCACCAGCGACACTGATCAGTATTGATCCTGAAAATACTCAGGTGCCAGATTATCAAAGCGGGTGTACTTGCCAATAAAGGCAGCGCGGCAGGTGCCGACTTCGCCGTTGCGCTGCTTGCCGATAATCAATTCGGCAATACCTTTGTCGGGGCTGTCTTCGTTGTAGTACTCGTCGCGATAGATAAACAGAATCACGTCGGCGTCCTGCTCGATAGCGCCCGATTCCCGCAGGTCGGAGTTCATGGGGCGCTTGTTGGGACGCTGCTCCACACCGCGGTTAAGCTGGGACAGGGCCACCACCGGGCAATCGAATTCCTTGGCCATGGCCTTGAGCGAGCGGGAAATTTCGGAGATTTCCTGGGTGCGACCTTCGCGCGCCCCCGCGACCTGCATCAACTGCAGATAGTCCACCATGATCAGGCCGGGATTGCCGTGCTCGCGCGTAATACGGCGCACGCGGGCGCGCATTTCCTGGGGATTGAGGCCGGGAGTGTCATCGATAAATAGCAGCTTGTTCTTGAGCTTGGTCACTGCCGCCGAAAGCTTGGGCCAATCCTCGTCCGTCAGCTTGCCGTTGCGTATGCGGGTCTGGTCGATACGGCCGATGGACGAAATCATCCGCATAATCAGCGCCGATGCCGGCATCTCCATACTGAACACCAGTACCGGCTTGGGCTGGGGGAAGATGGCACTTTCCACAAAATTGAGGGCCAGGGCGGTTTTACCCATGGAGGGACGGGCGGCAAGAATAATCAGCTCCCCGGATTGCCAGCCGGCTGTACGCGCATCCAGATCCGTCAGTCCGCTACTGACACCGGTGATATCACTGCCGGAGTGAAACAGTTCGTCAATGCGCTGAACCGTATCCTTCAGCAGCTTGTTGACCCCTTCCAGACCACCCTCTTTGGGACGGTCCTCGGCAATCTCGGCTACCCGCTTTTCCGCCAGCTGCAGCAGGTCGTCCGAATCCAGACCCGCCGGGTTAAAACTGGACTTGCTGATCTCCTGAGCAGCTGAAATCAGCTGCCGTAGAGTGGAGCGCTCGCGCACTATCTTGGCGTAGGCCAGTATGTTGGCTGCGCTGGGGGTATTGGCGGCCAGCTCGGTCAGGTAGCCCAGGCCCCCTGCCCGCTCCAGCTCGCCATGCTTGTGCAGCTCTTCGGACAGGGTGATGACGTCCAGCGGCAGGCCATCCTCCTGCAGCTGCAACATCATGTGGAAGATCAGGCGATGATCGTCGCGGAAAAAGTCGCTTTCGCCCACCACCTCCAGCACCGCGTCCAGACGCTTGTTATCCAGCATCAAACCGCCCAGCACCGCCTGCTCGGCTTCAACCGAGTGTGGCAATCCGGGGGTTTTAACGGTTTCCGGTACTGAGTCGTAGGCGGCTTCAGACATAGGAGCTTATTCTTCAACGATCAAGACAAAAAATTGCCTGGAGCAATTTTAGACGCCGGTAGTGGCGGCCCGCAGGCTGGCCGCCGGGGATGGCGGGCCAAAAAAAACGGGCACTGACGTCACCCAAGGGTTGACGATAGTGCCCGATTTCGCGGTGCTTGTCATGGGTCTGAACCAGGTCAGCCCCATATCAGCAGATTACTCAGCAACAATCACCAGTTTGACAACCTGCATCACTTCCGGATGCAGTTGGATGTCGATCTCGTACTCACCCACTTCGCGCAGAGCGCCCTGGGGCAGACGAACTTCGGCTTTAGCCACCTCAACACCAGCAGCGCTGACAGCTTCAGCGATATCGCGAGTACCAACAGAACCAAACAGACGGCCTTCATCGCCAGCGTTGGCAGCGATGGTGACCGTCAGCTCAACCAGTTTGGCAGCGCGAGCTTCCGCATCAGCTTTCTTGGCAGCAGCAGCCGCTTCCAGTTGGGCGCGACGCGCTTCGAACTCGGCCAGGTTCTTTTCAGTGGCAGCAACAGCTTTGCCCTGTGGCAACAGGAAGTTGCGACCATAACCGGCTTTAACGGTAACCTTGTCACCGATATCGCCCAATTTACCTACTTTATCGAGCAGAATAACTTCCATCTCGTTAACCCTCTAAAAAATTGTTTGACCGGGCTGCGAACAGCCCCCGGCATTACTCGTGGCTGTCGGTGTAAGGAATCAGCGCCAGGTAACGAGCGCGCTTGATTGCGGTAGCCAGCTGACGCTGATACTTGGCCTTGGTACCAGTAATGCGGCTTGGAACAATCTTACCGGTCTCGGTGATGTAAGCCTTCAGAGTCTCGATATCTTTGTAATCGATCTGCTTGGTGCCTTCAGCGGTGAAGCGGCAGAATTTGCGACGACGGAAAAAACGTGCCATGGGTTATTCCTCCTGCTCTTCTTCAGTTTCATCCGCGTCAACGTCGTCTTCATCAGACAGTTCGTCGACTTCAGCATCATCGCGACGTTCGGCGCGAGCCGGACGTGCTTTGCGCTCACGGCCTTCTTTGTCGGCCTTGAGAATGAAGGATTCTTCGGTAATGGCTTCGTCTTCGCGGATCACCAGGCTGCGCAGCACGGCGTCGTTGTAACGGAAGTTGGTGGTCAACTCTTCCAACACTTCTTCACTGCATTCGATGTTCATCAGAATGTAGTGAGCCTTGTGGATTTTGTTGATGGAGTAAGCCAGTTGGCGACGGCCCCAGTCTTCCAGACGGTGAACTTGACCACCGCTGTTTTTGACGGCTGAGGTGTAACGCTCAACCATACCGGGAACCTGCTCGCTCTGGTCCGGGTGAACCATAAATACGATTTCGTAATGACGCATGTTTGCTCCTTACGGGTTAAAGTCTCCCGACAAAGCCACTGTGGCCAGGCGGTGAGACAAGGAGAGGCCCGTTTAACCCCAGGCCAAATGAGGGCGCGCCATTCTATAGACTCGCTGAACGAGATGCAAGGAGGGTTGACTGATCAGGCCTGTCGCCGCTGGCGCACCGCTTCGAACAGGCAGACGCCGGTTGCCACTGAGACATTAAGGCTGCTCACCTCCCCGGCCATGGGGATATTCATCAGGTGATCGCAAGTGTCCTGGGTGAGGCGGCGCAGGCCGTCGCCTTCGGCCCCCATAAGTATGCCGATGGGGCCGGTAAGCTGGCTGTCGTAAACCGAGACCTCAGCCTCGCCCGCCGCACCAAACAGCCAAACACCTGCGTCTTGCAGCTTTTTAAGGGTGCGCGCCAGATTGGTGACGGGAATAAAAGGCAGCACTTCGGCGGCGCCGCAGGCCACCTTGCGCGCTACGGGGGTGAGCCCGGCGGACTTGTCCTTGGGCGCAATCACTGCGTGCACACCCGCCGCCTCGGCCGTGCGCATGCAGGCCCCCAGGTTATGAGGATCAGTCACCCCATCCAGCACCAGCAGGAAGGGCGGCTCATTCAGTCGTTCCAACAGGCTGAAGAGATAAGCCTCGTCATGAGTTTCCCCCGGTGTACACACGGCGATAACACCCTGGTGATTTTCCTCTTGGGACAGTTCATCCAGCTTGGCGCGACTCACTGGCGCGCAGTGGATGCCATTGCTCTGGGCGGCGGAGAGGATCTTTTGCAAGCGCTGATCCTGGCGGCCCTGGAGGATAAAGATCTCCAGCACCCGCTGAGGCGCGCTTTTGAGCAAAGCCTGCACCGAGTGCAGGCCGAAAATGTATTCGCGTTTGGACAAGAAAATATCCCCTGAAAACTCAATTAACCCTAATCATCCACTCCGCTTGCCGGCTTGTCGGCAGCCACGACCAGCAACCAGCACTCGCCCCTCTGGCGCAGCTCAAGCCAGCGTTTTTTTAGCAGCCTTAGCCGTAGATGCGCTGGTCTTCTTGCGTGTCTTTGCTCCTGGCGGCGCAGCTTGTTGAACCTTTGTTGCCTTCTGCGCACGTGCTGTTTTCGGGAATTGCTGATCACTGGTGACTCCTTTGGCCTTCACTTTGGCTTTTGCCTGGCTGGGGGCCTTGGCCAAACCGGCCTTGAGCGCTGCCTTTTGTGCAGCGCGTTCGGATTTTTTGCGCGCCCGCGACGCGGCCTTGGCAGCACTGGCTTCGGGCGATTTCTTGGCCCGTTTGGACTTGTCGACGGATTTTGATTTGCTGGCAGCCTGGGGTTTGACAGCGGCTTTACCCGACTTGCCGGCAGCACTCGCCTTGGCTGTCTTGGCCGGTTGTGCCGCCGGCGCCTGAGGCAGCTTACCGCGCCGCGTTACCGTGATGGACTCCAGTTCAAAATCAACTTTGCGATTATCCAGATCCACCCGCGCCACGCGCACCAGCAGCTCATCGCCCAGACCAAAAATCTTGCGTGTACGCTCTCCGACCAGTCGATGCTGGGCCGGCTCGAAGCGATAGTAATCGTGCGGCAGGGAAGAAATATGCACCAAGCCTTCGACATAGAGATCGGTCAGTTCAACAAACAGACCAAAGCCGGTAACCGCGCTCACCAGACCAGGATAAACCTCGCCCACCTGATCGCGCAGGTATTCGCACTTGAGCCAGCTGATCACATCGCGAGTGGCCTCGTCGGCACGGCGCTCGGTCAAGGAGCACTGCTCTCCCAGCACCAGCATTTCGGCTTCGGTGTAGGGATAAATCTGCCGGCGCGGCAGCGGCTTGGCGCCATCGACCCGGCGCACCAGCCTGGAGGCCTGATCGCTGCGAATCACTGAACGCAGTGCGCGGTGCACCAGCAGGT
>Ga0182793_1000211_pt1 | contig 52898 bp, 51 predicted proteins | sample Passage237A_FD_130498 | JGI IMG/M metagenome (GOLD analysis project Ga0182793, IMG submission 130498) | Cellulose adapted compost microbial communities from Newby Island Compost Facility, Milpitas, CA, USA - Passage2 37A (version 2) (version 2) ... | reverse complement strand
ATAAGGCAAGCGAGTTTTTTGTTCATGGTTTTCAATCCCTTCACCACGTCCCCTGTACCGCGTCAATGAAGCAGAGCAGGGCATGCCGCATCAATTCACAGTTTGTTGCAGCACATTACAACACATGAAGGCGTATCAAAAACGACTTTTTGAGGGCTGATTTTTAATGGTTTTGCGCGTGTATTATTGCTTTTGCGCGCCCGTCAGATGCGCCACGACGGAGCCGTAGCTGCTGGCGATTTCCATACGCACGGGCACCATGGGGCCGTTTTCTTCCAGCTTGGCAAACCAGATGGTCGGCGGTTTGTTGCGCTCTTCCGTATGGTTTTGCACGGCCAGCCAGCCGCGGTTTTTGTCTTTTTTCTTGAAACCGGCCACGGGTTTCACGCGGATGATGCAGCGCAAAGCCTCGCCGCGGAAGGCGGAGTATTTCGATTTGCTCAGCGTATCCTTGCCGTCATCCGTCAGTTCGATGTCAAAGCGGCGCTTGCCGTCGAAAACGGGGAAGGAACCCGCGCATTGGTCGGTCATGCCCGTGTTCTGCATCATTTGCAGCGCGCCCGTCAGCATATCGACGGCATCCCGGGTCAGGTCGGGTTCGAAATCTTTTTTGACGTTGGTTTTATTGTCTTCGCGCGTGACGGCTTTCAGCAATTTGCCCTGCGGGCCGTATTGCATTTCGGTGACTTTTTCGCTTTTTTTCCAGTTGCTGCGCGAGGTATGCAGGGAAGGCAGCGGCGTGCCGTTTTCCGCATGGCCGGAGGTGGCGTAGGTGGCCTCCCACGGGAAGATGCTGCCGATCATGCCCTGCGTTTGCGCCTTCAGCGCCAGATCGTAGGCCTTGGGGTCGAGATCCATGGTCAGTTCGGCGTTCAGCGCTTTGAAGCCGCCCGCATAAACATCGTATTTCAGGCCGAGTTTTTCCGGCGCTTCCACGTCATAGCGCAGGCTGGCCTTTTCGTAGCCCGCACCGGCGGTCTGCGGCATGCAGGCCAGTACAGCAGCGAAGGCCGCGATCAGGGCGGATTTGGTCAAAGCGTGTTTCATTCTTGCGTTCAACGGTGCGGCGGGGGCAATTTTTGCGAACATTTGCTGGCATCCCTTTGCTTGCGGCACATATATCTTTTTAAATGCGTATAGGAACCTTATATAGTTCCTGAATATGGGCAGGACAGTACCAAATTTATGAAAACTCGTCAAGCCCGCAGAACAGGAGAAATCGTTGCAACACAAGCCTTCCTGCCATGCCGTGCCCGAAAGCCGGAAAACCGTGCCCTCCTGTTGTGACACGGGCGAAACCGCCAAACCCCGCGCGGATTACCTGCTGTGGGTGACTTTGATAATTATTTCAGTATCTTACCTTGGGTTTTGGTGCTGGGGCGACCCCGCCCATGCGGCGCATCGGGGCATGCTGCACCATTTCGGCGCCGCCGTCTTTGAATTCATGAACATGATGTGGCCGGGGGTGCTGCTGGGCATCGTCGCGATGGGGTTTTTGAGCCGGATTCCGCGCGATTTTGTCATGAGCCTGATGGGCTCCGGCACGGGGGTGCGGGGCCTCTTCCGCGCGGCGCTGGCGGGGCTGGCGCTGGATTTGTGCAGTCACGGCATTCTCATGGTCGGCGCCAAGCTCTACGAGCGCGGGGTGACGGCGGGGCAATTGATGGCCTTTCTGATCGCCAGCCCGTGGAACTCCTTTTCGCTGACGCTGATCCTGATCTCTCTCATCGGCCTGCCCGCGACGCTCTTGTTCATCGCGCTGTCGATGGCGGTGGGGATGGTGACGGGGATGGTGTTTGATGCGCTGGTCGCGCGCGGCGTTTTGCCGCAAAACCCGCATCACCGCCCCGTGAGCGAAGGTTTCGATTTCTGGGCAGAGGTGAAAAAGGGGCTGAAAAACACCAAATGGTCGCCCGCTTTTTTGGCCGAAACGCTGAAGATCGGCATTCTGGATTCCCGTATGATTTTGCGCTGGCTGTTTTTGGGCGTCATCATTGCGGCGACCTTGCGCGTGGTGCTGTCGCCGGACTTTTTTGAAACATGGTTCGGCCCGTCCTTTGTCGGGCTGATGGTGACGCTGGCGGCGGCGACGGTGATCGAGGTTTGCTCCGAAGGCGCAACGCCGATTGCGGCGGATATCGTCAACCGCGCGGGCGCGCTGGGCAACGGCTTTACCTTCCTGATGGCCGGCGTGGCGACCGATTACACCGAAATCATGGTGCTGCGCGAAACGACCAAATCATGGAAGCTCACGCTCTTCCTGCCCCTGCTGACCGTGCCGCAGGTGCTGGTGATCGGTTATTTGCTGAACGTTTTTGCGGGCTGAGTTTCCGGCCTCGCGCAACCGTCCTTATGCCACCTTCGCCTTTTTCGCGTTGCAGACCGCATCGCTCGCAAACAAATCAATGCGGCGGATGGTGTCTTCGCGTTCGGGGCTGGTGGAAATGACGGCGGCGGGAACGCCGATCAGTTCCTCGATGCGGCGGATATAGGCGCGGGCGTTTTCCGGTAGATCGTCAAACTGGCGCACGCCTGCAAGGTTTGTTTGCCAGCCCGGCATCGTTTCATAAACGGGTTGCAGCTTTGCCTGCAAATCCTGCGCGGCGGGCAGGTAGTCATAGGTTTTGCCGTCCACCGTATAGCCGGTGCAGATCTTGATTTCGGCCAGCGTATCCATGACGTCGAGCTTCATGAGCGCGATGCCCTGAATACCCGCAACCTTGACGGCCTGACGCACCTGTACGGCATCGAACCAGCCGCAACGGCGCTTGCGCCCCGTGGTGGTGCCGAATTCATGGCCGCGCTCGCCCAGCGTTGCGCCCACGTCATCTGCCAGTTCGGTCGGGAAGGGGCCGGAGCCGACGCGCGTCGTATAGGCCTTGGTAATGCCCAGCACGAAGCCGAGCTGATCGGGCCCGACGCCGGAGCCGAGCGCCGCCTGCGCGGCGGAGGTATTGGAGGAGGTGACGAAAGGATAGGTGCCGTGATCGACATCCAGCATCACGCCTTGCGCGCCTTCGAACAAAATCGTTTTGCCCGCGCGGCGCGCGTCGTCCAGCACTTTCCACGACGGCGCGATATAGGGCAACAGCTGCGCGGCAATGTCTTTCAGCATCGGCAGGTAATCTTCGACCTTCAGTTCCGGCGCGCCCAGACCGCGCAGCGCGGCGTTGTGATAAGTCACCATTTTTTCCAGCTTCGCGGGCAGCGTATCGGGATGCGCCAGATCGCACATGCGCAGGCCGCGGCGGCCCGTCTGGTCTTCATAGGCGGGGCCGATGCCGCGCCCCGTGGTGCCGATCTTGTTCTGTCCCAGCGCCGCTTCGGAGGCCTGATCCAGCGCACTGTGCAGCGGCAGGATCATCGGCGCGTGTTCCGATACCAGCAGGTTGTCGGGCGAGATTTGGATGCCCTGACCTTGCAGGCGGGAGATCTCCTCCAGCAGCGCGCGGGGGTCAACGACCACCCCGTTGCCGATCACCGACAGCTTGCCCCGCACCACGCCGGAGGGCAGGAGGTGCAGCTTGTAAACATTTTCCCCGATCACCAGCGTATGGCCGGCGTTATGCCCGCCCTGAAAACGGACGACGATATCGGCCTCGGCCGCCAGCCAATCGACGATTTTGCCCTTGCCTTCATCGCCCCACTGGGAGCCGATCACGGTAATATTTGCCATATTGCATAGCCTTTCACGCTGTTCGACGGGTACAACACTTGGATAGCACCAAAAAGCGGACGAAAACACGGAAATATTTAATAAAATCAGCAAAAAGACTCTTCGGAATCACCGTCTCTTCGGGCTATTCTGGTCGGAATAGCAGCAGGCTGTCCGCCGGAGGCGGCAAAGCAGGGCATGAGGGCTTGAGAATAAAGCCGTACCGCCTTACTTTGCGCGGGAAGGCGTGGGCCGCAAACGGCTGCGCAAGAAAGAACACGTCGGAAGAGAGGGCCCGACCAGGGCACGGCTGATAATGGGATTACTCGTTTTGAAATTCGGCGGCACATCCGTCGCCAATATTCCCGCCATTGAGAATGTCGCCAACAAGGTCGCGGCCGAGATCAAGCGCGGGCACAAGATTGCGGTCGTCGTTTCCGCCATGTCGGGCGTGACGAACCAGCTGGTGGGTTATTGCGCCGAAATCAGCACCATTCATGACCCGCGCGAATATGACGCCATCGTATCCTCGGGCGAGCAGGTGACTTCCGGCCTGCTGGCGCTCGCCTTGCAAAAACGCGGCGTTCCCGCGCGCAGCTGGCAGGGCTGGCAGGTGCCGATCATGACGAACGAGGTGCACGCCAAGGCGCGCATCAAGAGCGTGGAGACCGGCCTGCTGCGCGAAAGCCTGGAGCGCGGTGAAGTGGCGGTGATTGCGGGCTTTCAGGGCCTTGCCCCCGACGGGCGCATTTCCACGCTGGGGCGGGGCGGTTCCGATACCTCTGCCGTTGCGGTGGCGGCGGCGCTGAAGGCGGACCGCTGCGATATCTATACCGACGTGGACGGGGTTTATACCGCCGATCCGCGCATCGTCAGCCATGCGAGAAAAATCAACCGCATCAGTTACGAGGAAATGCTGGAAATGGCTTCCGTCGGCGCAAAGGTTTTGCAAACCCGCTCCGTCGAGCTGGCGATGAAGGAAAAAGTGCCTATTCAGGTTTTGTCGAGTTTTGAAAACGCGCTGGGCAGCGACCTGCCCGGCACACTGGTCGAAGATGAGGAGAATATCGTGGAACAGGAAGTCGTCAGCGGCGTCACGCACAGCCGGGATGAAGCCAAAGTAACCTTGCGCAACCTGCCGGACGTGCCCGGCGTGGCCGCCAAGATTTTCGGCCCGCTGGCCGATGCCGCCGTGAACGTGGACATGATCGTCCAGAACGTTTCGCCGGGCGGGGAGAAAACCGACCTGACCTTCACCGTGCCGCGCGCGGATCTGCCGAAAACGCTGGAGGTGCTGAAGGAGTCCATCAAGGAACTCGACGGCGTGCAGTATGAATCCAGCGCCGATGTGGCCAAGATTTCGATCATCGGCATCGGCATGCGCAGCTATGCGGGCGTGGCCTCCAAAATGTTCCGCACGCTGGCGGAAAAGGGCATCAACATTCAGGTCATCACGACGTCCGAGATCAAGGTCAGCGTGCTGATCCTTGAGGATTATACCGAGCTTGCCGTGCGTTCCCTGCACACCGCCTACGGGCTGGACCGGGAGGCGGCATCCGAATAATGGTTTCCGCCGCCGATCCGCATAGCTGGTCAACGGAGACCGGGCCTTTGTCGCAAAAGCGGGAAAAAACATCGTCGGAATTCGTCGATGCGCAAATCGCGCTCGCTGCGCCGCGGCACATGATGGCCCGTCTGCGCGACGTGATGGCGGAAGACCTGCCGCCGGAACAAAAGCTGGACAGGATCGTGGCGCTGGTCGCCAAGGAAATCCGCGCGGATGTCTGCTCCTGCTTCATCCTGCGCGCGGGCGAGATGCTGGAACTTTTTTCCACCGTCGGCCTGCCGGCGGCCGTCGCGCATAAGGCCAAGCTGCGTCTTGGCGACGGTTTCATCGGCGATGTCGCGGCGGGCGCGGCGCCTGTTGTCATTCCGGATATTACGGCGCATCCGCAATTCTCCCTGCGGCCCGAAACGGGCGGGGCGGATTACCGCGCCTTCTGCGGCGTGCCGATTTTACGCGGCGGTCATGTGCGCGGCGTGCTGGTGCTGCAAAACAAACTGCAACGCAGCTATGGCGAGGAAGTCGTCGATATTTTGCAAACCGTCGCCATGGTGCTGGCGGAACTGATTGTCGCGGGCGGCTTGCTCAGCCGCCGCGAATTGACGCCGGGCGCGGCATCGGGCGCGAACCCCAACCATGTCGAAGGCGTTTCCATGGGGCGCGGCCTTGCCATCGGCACGGTCGTTTTGTACGAACCCGGCATGAACCTGCACAATATTTTCGCGGAAGATGCGAAGGCGGAAAAACAGCGTTTGCAGGAAGCGCTGACCAGCATGCACGACGCCATCGACCGCATGCTCAACCGCAATGCCGCGCTGACGGGGACGGAAAGCCGCGATATTCTGGAGGCCTACCAGATGTTCGCCCGCGACCGCGGCTGGCTGGCGCGGATCGAGGCGGCGATCGACAAGGGCCTTTCCGCCGAAGCCGCCGTGCAGCGCGTGCAGAACGAAACCCGCGCGCGCATGATGCAGCTCAGCGACAGCTACATCCGCGAACGCCTGCAGGATCTGGAAGATCTCAGCAACCGCTTGCTCAGCCATCTGGCCAAACAGCAACGCGACGGCACGCAGGACAACCGCGCGGGCGAGGCTTTGCCCGAAAACATCATTCTGGCCGCGCGCACCATGGGGCCTGCCGCGCTGCTCGATTACGATCACAAGCGCCTGAAGGGCGTTATCCTTGAAAAGGGCAGCTATTCGAACCACGTCGCCATCGTCGCGCGCGCGCTGGGCGTGCCGATCGTGGGGCAGTGCAAGGACATCCTGAGCCTGCTGAACGCGGGCGATATGGCGATTGTCGACGGCGACCACGGCATGGTCTATATCAACCCTTCCGACTACGTGCAGGAGCTGTACGGCCGCAGCATCGAAACGCGCCGCCGCCGCTCCACGCTCTACCGCCGGCAGGTGCATCAGCCCTCCGTCACCAAGGACGGGATTGCCGTATCGGTCATGATGAACGCAGGGCTGATGAACGAGATCGACAGCGTGAATGCCGTCGGTGCGGAAGGCGTCGGGCTGTTCCGCACGGAACTGTCCTTCATGGCCTGGCAAAAATATCCGCTGGTGGTAACGCAGGCGGAGCTTTACGCCAAGATCATGGATAAGCTGGGCGACAAGCCCGTTGTTTTTCGCATGCTCGATATCGGCGGCGACAAGCCGCTGCCGTATTTCAAGGCGCCGGAGGAGGAAAACCCCGCGCTTGGCTGGCGTGCCGTGCGCATTGGCATGGACCGTCCCGCCGTGTTGCGCACGCAGTTCCGCGCCTTCATCCGCGGCTCTCGCGGGCGGGATCTGAAGATTATGCTGCCCTTCGTGACGGAAGTGGCGGAATTCGACCGCGCGCGCCATTTGCTGGAAATGGAAAAGCAGCGCGCCGCGCAAAACGGCATTCCCGTGCCGCAGAAAATCGAACTGGGCGTGATGCTGGAAGTGCCGGCCATCCTGTTCCAGCTCGACCAGTTGCTCAAGACCGCCGATTTCGTTTCCGTCGGCACGAACGACCTGATGCAGTATCTTTTCGCGGCGGATCGCAGCAATTACAGCATCCGCAACCGCTATGATCCGCTGTCGCCCGCCATGCTGCGCGTGCTGAAAACCATCGCCGACCAATGCCGCGCGGCGGGCGTGCCCGTCAGCGTTTGCGGCGAGATGGCGGGCCAGCCGCTGGAGGCCATGGTGCTGATCGCGCTGGGCTTCCGCACGCTGTCCGCGCCCGCGCAATCGGTGGAGGCGCTGAAGATGATGGTGCCGAGCCTTGATACGCAGCGGCTGGTGCCTTACCTTGAACATTTGATGTCCTCGCGCGAACATTCCCTGCGCGAACGGTTGCTGTCTTTCGCACGCGACCATGCTGTTAACCTGACCCAAACGAACTAAAAGGACGGATTGATGTCGGATAAAAAACCGCAAGGCCCGAAGAAAACCCGTAAAGCCGCAGGCGGCAATACGCCGCAAGGCGGCCCCGCGCAGAAAAGACCCCGTGCGGAGCGGGAGCCGGAGGAAGCCCCCGTTTCCGCCGCCGCCGCAAATCCCCACAGCGTCGGCAAGACGCTGCGCCGCGCGCGGATGGAGCTGAAGCTCTCGCTGGAGGACGTTTCCGCCGCCATCAACGTGCGTGTCGCGCAATTGCAATCCATCGAAGACGACCGCATCGATCAGTTGCCCGGCATGACCTATGCCGTCGGCTTCGTGCGCAGCTATGCCGATTTCGTCAAGCTGGACGCGCAACAGGTCGTCCGCGATTTCAAAAAGGAACATGAAGGGGAAGATGCGGCCAAAACCGCGCTGAAAATCCCCGAACCGATTGACGAAGACAAACTGCCGAGCCCCATGGTCATCGGCGTGGCCGCGCTGGCGGTGGTGATTGTGTTTATCCTTTGGTCGGTATTCTCCGACGGCGGGGATGTGGACGTGCAAACGGCCAGCGATATTCCGCCGCCGCCCGTGGTGGGCACGGCTTCCGGCATGCCGACGCTGGCGGACCAGCAGCCGCTGACCTCCACAACGGCGGAGGCGGCCTCGATTGCGGCAGGGCTTCCCGCTGCCGCGCCCGCGCAACCCGCAACGGGGGCAGCCCCTGCGGCCAATACGGATACGCCGGCAACCGCAACCGATGCGGGCGCGGTTTCCGGCACCATCGGCACGCCGTCCGAACCGGCAACCGTCGTGGTGCCGCCCGTGGTGGCCGCCGCGCCGCCGCAGCCCGTGCGCGAACCGCAGATCAACGTGCGCCGCGGCAAAACGCGCGTCTTGTTGCAGGCGCGGGAGAAAAGCTGGGTGCAAGTCTCCGACGGCAGCGGCAAGGTCATTTATAAAAAGGTCATGGACAAGGGCGAGGAATTCTATGTGCCCGACCAGCGCGGCATGACGCTCGTCACCTCCAACGCGGGAGGGCTGGATGTTTACGTGGACGGCCACAAGGTCCAGCCGATCGGCAAGAAGGGGGAAGTGATGCGCGGCGTCGATCTTTCGCCCGAAGACCTGAAAAAACGCAGAATAAGAATGGGGCGCTGAAAGCGCCGCAGCCCAAGGGTAAGTGTGTAAAAATGTCCGCAGAAGTGCGTCCCTATCGCCAGATCATCCGCCGCAAATCACGGCAGATTTTCGTCGGCAATGTGCCGGTCGGCGGCGATGCGCCGATCAGCGTGCAAACCATGACCAATACGCCGACACCCGATGTGGCGGCAACGGTGGCGCAAATCCGGGCGGCGGAGAAGGCCGGCGTGGATATCGTGCGCGTGTCCTGCCCCGATGAAGCCTCCACCGCCGCGCTGAAGGATATTGTCAAGCAGGTGCGCGTGCCCGTGGTGGCGGATATCCATTTCCATTACAAGCGCGCGCTGGAAGCGGCGGATGCGGGCGCAGCCTGCTTGCGCATCAACCCCGGCAATATCGGCGCCGACGCGCGCGTGCGCGAAGTCGTGAAAGCGGCGAAGGAGAATAACTGCTCCATCCGCATCGGCGTGAATGCGGGCTCGCTGGAACGCGACCTGCTGGAACAATTCGGCGAGCCGTGCCCCGAGGCCATGGTGCAATCCGCCTTGCGTCATATCCGTATTCTGGAGGATCACGACTTTTTCAACTTCAAGATTTCCTGCAAAGCCTCCGATGTTTTTCTGGCCGTGGCGGCCTATCAGCAACTGGCGGATGCCTGCGATTATCCGCTGCATGTCGGCGTGACGGAAGCCGGGGGCTTGCGCACCGGCACGATCAAGTCCTCCATCGGCATCGGCAGCCTGCTCTGGGCGGGGATCGGCGATACGATCCGCGTTTCCCTGACGGCGGATCCGGTGGAAGAGGTCAAGGTTGGCTTTGATATCCTGAAATCCATGGGGCTGCGCCATCGCGGCGTGAATGTCATTTCCTGTCCGTCCTGTTCCCGCCAGCAATTCGACGTCATCGAAACCGTGCGCGTGCTGGAAGATCGCCTGGCGCATATCACGACGCCGCTGACCGTTTCCGTGATCGGTTGCATCGTCAACGGCCCCGGAGAGGCGCTGATGACCGATATCGGCTTTACCGGCGGCGGGCGCGGCACGCATCAGGTCTATATCAAGGGGCAGCCCGCGCACCGCCTGAAGGATGAAAGCATCGTCGATCATCTGGTGAAACTGGTCGAGGACAAGGCCGCCGAGATTGAAAAAGCCGCCGCCGAAAAGGCTGCGGCCGATACAGCGGCATAAAGAGGAAGCCATGTCGCTGGATCGCAAGCTGGATCAGGTCTTGAACCGCTTTCAGGAGATTGAATCCCTCCTGTCTTCCGGCACGCTGGCAACGGATGTTTTCACCAAACTGTCGCGCGAATATGCGGAGCTGACGCCGCTGGCCGAAAAAATCCGCCTGTACAAAAAGGCCAAAACCGAATTTGCCGATCTGGAAATTCTCATGAAAGACCCTGCGGGCGACAAGGAAATGCGCGCGCTGGCGGAAGAGGAATATTACCGTCTGAAGGACGCCTTGCCGTCTTTTGAAAAGGATATCCAGATCGCCCTGCTGCCCAAGGATGCGGCGGATGATAAAAACGCCATCCTGGAAATCCGCGCGGGCACGGGCGGAGACGAGGCGGCGCTTTTCGCGCTGGATCTGATGGGCATGTACAAACGCTATGCCGCCGACCGCGGCTGGCGGTTCGATATCATGGAAATGGCCGAAAACGATCTGGGCGGCATCAAACAGGCCGTGATCGAGGTATCGGGGCAGGCGGTCTTTTCACGCCTGAAATATGAATCAGGCGTCCACCGCGTGCAGCGCGTGCCGGAAACCGAGGCCAGCGGGCGCATCCATACCTCTGCCGCCACCGTCGCCGTGCTGCCGGAGGCCGAGGATGTGGATATCGAGATCAAGGACGGCGATCTGCGCATCGATGTCATGCGCTCCGGCGGGGCGGGCGGGCAGCACGTGAACAAAACGGAATCCGCCGTGCGTATTACCCATATTCCCAGCGGCATCGTCGTTGTGCAGCAGGATGAAAAATCCCAGCACAAGAACAAGGACCGCGCCATGAAAATCCTGCGTGCCAAGCTTTATGAAATGGAGCGCCAACGGCTGGCCGACGCGCGCTCCGCCAACCGGCGCGAGCAGGTGGGCACGGGCGACCGGTCGGAACGCATCCGCACCTATAACTTCCCGCAAGGCCGCGTGACCGATCACCGCATCAACCTGACCCTCTACAAACTCGACCGCATCATCACGGGCGAATGCCTTGACGAGGTGATCGACCCCTTGATTGCGGAAGATCAGGCGGCGAAACTCACGGAGATGAACTGGTAATGTCCGCAGCCGCGCAAAACGCAGAAGAGTTAAATACTTTCAAGGCGCTTATTGATGAATTTAAAGTGATCCTGAAAGAGGCGGGCATCGAAACGCCCGAACTCGACGCGCGTTTGCTGGTGCAGGGTATGCTGGAAATCTCGCATGAAGAATTATTGTTAAAATACAATGATACTATCTCCAAGCTTGAAGAGGCTTCTTTAAGAAAGGCACTCGCCCGCCGGTTGAAGCATGAACCTGTTTCCCGCATCATAGGCATGCGCAGCTTCTGGAATGAAAACTTTAAAATTACGCCCGATGTCCTTGATCCAAGACCGGATTCCGAAACACTGATCGAAGCCGTGCTGCACTGGGTGCCGGAGGGCAAGCAAAAAAAGCAGCGCATTTTCGATCTCGGCACCGGCACGGGCTGTTTGCTGCTGTCCCTGCTGGGGGAATGGCCGACATCGGTCGGTATCGGCGTGGATATCAGTCTGGGGGCGCTGCGCTGCGCCGCTGCCAACAGCCGGCGGCTGAAGCTGCAAAAACGCTCCGGTTTCGTGCATTCGGACTGGAATGCCTTCCGCCCCAATACGCTGGCCGATATCGTCATCAGCAACCCGCCCTATATCGCCGTGCGGGACCGCCAGACCCTTGCGCCCGAGGTCTTGCACTACGACCCGCCCGAGGCGCTGTTCGCCGGACACGATGGGCTGGACGCCTATCGTTCGCTGGCCGAAAACATGCCGTATTTCCTCAAGCCGGTGGGGCTGGCCTTCTATGAAATCGGCCATGATCAGGCCGAAGCGGTTAAAGACATCCTTTGCGCCCACGGGCAGACTGTGCTAGAAACGCGGCAGGATTTGGCGGGGCGGGACCGTGTAGTGGTCGCCCGATTGACAGGGTATTCCCTTTAAAAAGATAGCTGAATCAATATTTTGCAAAAAAACTGCTTTTCAAGCGAATCGGTCTTGGCTAACATGAAGTCAGTGCTTTTCTGTGCGATGCGTGTCCCAATGGAACAGAAACAGCACCGGGGGAGAGGCTTCATCGGCGCAAAAACAGGCCGGAAGCTTTAAGAAACAGGGACACAAGAGACAAAAGCGAAGTGAGTCATATGAGACACAATCAAAACGGAAGACGTTTTCGTGGCCGTAACAATAACAGCCATGGCGGCAACGGCCATAACGGCGCACGCCGGATCAACCCGCGCGTACACACCTTTGACAGCAACGGGCCCGATGTCCGCATCCGCGGCAATGCCATGCAAATCACCGAAAAATACCTGACGCTGGCGCGCGACGCGCAGGCAGGGGGCGATCGCGTGCTGGCGGAAAGCTATCTGCAGCATGCCGAACATTACCAGCGCCTGCTGAACGAGCTGACGGAAGAACAAAACCGTTACCAGCAACAGCAAAACCAGCATCACCATAACGGCCGCCACGCGGCGGAAGAGCAGGATGGCAACGGCCTGAACGGCATCGGCGAACAGCCCGATGTCGCGCTGGAAGATCTCGATCAGGGCTTCCTTGTCGGCAACCGTAACGGCAATGCCGCCGTGGCAGCGGCAGCTGTGGAAGCGGAAGGGAATGAAACGGCAGAGGCCGCCGAAGCGGAACTGCCCCTGCGCGCCGACCGCCGCAGCCTGCGCCAGAAAGCCGTCGAAACGGCCTGATCCGCGCTGTTTTCGCACAAAAAAGTCAAAAAAGGGGCGTTTTTTGGAAAACGCCCCTTTGGTTTTTTTGATTTTTGTTAAGTCCATATTTTTATGTGCGGCGTATAATGGATATGACGGCGCGCCGTTGTGGGCGGGTCATAACCGGAAGATGCCTATAAAGGGTCTTCGATACATATAAGAGGAGTGCCGGAAATGGACTTCGAAAAATTCACCGAACGCGCACGCGCAGCCGTGCAGGCGGCACAGACGCTCGCGTTGCGCAACAACCACCAATATTTGCAGCCGGAACATTTGCTGAAGGCGCTGCTGGATGACGACAGCGGCGCGGTGCGCAATCTTGTGCGCGCGGCGGGCGGACGGCCCGAAAGCCTTGCCAAGGTGCTGAACGAAGGCATCGCGGGCATGCCTGCCGTCACGGGCAGCGGCGCGGGCGGCATCCATATGTCTCCCAATCTCGCCAAGGTTTTCGATCAGGCGCAACAGGCCGCGCAAAAATCCGGCGATAAATTCGTGACGCTGGAACGCCTGTTGCAGGGGATCACCCTTGTACCGCAATCCGAAGCGGCCAAGCTGCTGAAAGACAACGGCGTCAGCGCCGAGAAGCTGAATCAGGCCATCAACCAGATCCGCAAAGGCCGCACGGCCGACAGCGCGACGTCCGAAGACCAGTTCGAGGCGCTCAAGAAATACGCCCGCGACCTGACGGAAGCGGCGCGCAACGGCAAGCTCGACCCCGTGATCGGCCGTGACGAGGAAATCCGCCGCACCATTCAGGTGCTGTCCCGCCGCACCAAGAACAACCCCGTGCTGATCGGGGAGCCGGGCGTGGGGAAAACCGCGATTGTGGAGGGGTTGGCGCTGCGCATCGTCAACGGCGATGTGCCGGAAAGCCTGAAGGACAAAAAACTCCTTTCGCTCGACCTTGGCGCCATGATTGCGGGCGCGAAGTTTCGCGGCGAATTTGAAGAACGCCTGAAAGCCGTGCTGGAGGAAATCCGCGCGGCGGCCGGCGAGATCATCCTGTTTCTTGACGAGTTGCACACCATTGTCGGCGCGGGCAAGGCCGACGGCGCGATGGATGCGGGCAATATGCTGAAACCGGCGCTGGCGCGCGGGGAGCTGCATATGGTCGGCGCAACCACGCTGGACGAATACCGCAAGCATATCGAAAAAGATGCCGCGCTGGAGCGCCGCTTCCAGCCCGTTTTCGTGCGCGAGCCGACGGTGGAGGATACCATCTCCATCCTGCGCGGGCTGAAGGAGAAATACGAACTGCACCACGGCGTGCGCATTACCGACAGCGCCATCGTGGCGGCGGCGACCTTGTCGAACCGCTATATTTCCGACCGCTTCCTGCCCGACAAGGCGATTGACCTGATCGACGAGGCCGCATCGCGCCTGCGCATGGAAGTGGACAGCAAGCCGGAAGAACTGGACGAACTTGACCGCAAGATCGTGCAGCTCAAGATCGAACGCGAGGCGCTGAAAAAAGAAAAAGACGATCAGGCCACGCAAGACCGCCTGGCGCGGCTGGAAGAAGACCTTCTGGATCTGGAGCAGAAATCCGCCGACATCACCACGAAATGGCAGTCGGAGAAGGAAAAGCTTTCTTCCGGCCAGAAAATCCAGGAAGAACTGGAAAAAGCCCGCATCGAACTGGAACAGGCGCACCGCGAAGGCAACTGGACGCGGGCAGGGGAGCTGACCTACAGCATCATTCCCGCGCTGGAAGAAAAGCTTGCGGAATCCACCTCCGCCGTCGAAAACGCGATGATCAACGAGGAAGTGCGCGACAGCGACATTGCCGCCGTGGTCAGCCGCTGGACGGGGATCCCCGTGGACAAGATGATGCAGGGCACGCGCGAGCGCTTGCTGCAAATGGAAGCGCATCTGAAAAAACGCGTGATCGGTCAGGAAGAAGCCGTTGCCGCCGTTGCCAATGCCGTGCGCCGCGCGCGGGCGGGGCTGCAACGCCAGAACCAGCCGATCGGCACCTTCCTGTTTCTCGGCCCCACGGGCGTTGGGAAAACGGAACTGGCCAAGGCGCTGGCCGAATTCCTGTTCGATGACGAAAGCGCGATGCTGCGCATCGACATGTCCGAGTACATGGAAAAACACGCAGTGGCGCGTATGGTCGGGGCGCCTCCGGGCTATGTCGGCTATGAGGAAGGCGGGGCGCTGACCGAAGCCGTGCGCCGCCGTCCGTATCAGGTCGTGCTGTTCGACGAAGTCGAAAAGGCGCATCCCGATGTGTTCAACATCCTGTTGCAGGTTTTCGACGACGGTCGCCTGACCGACGGGCAGGGGCGCGTGGTGGATTTCTCCAACACGGTCCTTATCATGACATCCAACCTCGGCGCGGAATATCTGGTCGCGCAGAAGGAAGGGGAGGATGTGGATCTTGTGCGCGGGCAGGTGATGGATGTGGTCAGCCGTGCTTTCCGCCCCGAATTCCTGAACCGTATCGACGATATCCTGCTCTTCCGCCGTCTCAGCCGCGCGGTGATGACGGATATCGTGGATATTCAGGTCATGGGCCTGCAAAAAATGCTGGCGGACAGGCACATCGCCCTGACGCTCGACGACAAGGCCAAGGCATGGCTTGCCGATGCGGGCTATGATCCGGCCTTCGGCGCGCGTCCGCTGAAACGCGTCATCCAGCGCGAATTGCAAAACCCGCTGGCCAGCCTGATGATCGAGGGCAAAGTGCCCGACGGCTCTGCCGTGACGGTCTCGGCGGATGATGGCGGCCTTGTCATCAAATCCGCAGGCGAAGGCCAGACGGAAGGCAAACCCGCCAAGTCGAAAAAATCCAAAAACGACGAAGCGGCCGCCTGACGGATTATCGGGCAGGTGTTAAACGATACGGCGCACGGCGGTAATGCCGCCGCTGCGTTGCGTGACCACGTCCAGTTTTTCCACGCAGGTTTTCATGTGGAAGGCATTGGCGTGCAGGATGTTTTCCGCATCTACCATGATGCCGACATGGCCGGGGAAATAGACAAGATCGCCGCGCCGGCGGGCATCTTGCGTTACATCCTTGCCGATCGTTTTTTCCTGATCTTCCGTATCGCGCGGTGCGGCGATGCCCTGACGGGCGAGGGAGAGTTGCACCAGCCCCGAGCAATCCGTGCCAAGGCCGCCGCGCCCGCCCCAGACATAGGGCGTTTCCAGCAGTTTTTCGGCGACGGAAACAAAATCTTCCTTCGCGGAAACGGGCGTGATGTGGCGGGCATAGATATGCGTGCCGTCATCCAGTTTGGCGAATTTCTCGCCCATTTCCACAACGGTCAGCTGCGCGCCCATGCCGAGCGTGCGGCGGATGGGGGATTTGATGCTGGCATCGCGGTACACATCGCTACGCTGTGCCGTCACCACATGCGTGGCGGCGGAAAATTCGCGCGTCAGGTATTTTTTTTCGACATAGCCGGGATAGCCGTCATGCGCGCAGCGACCTTTCAGCCAGTCGCCCGCGTCTTCCTCGGCAATGAAAATCTCTCCGTATTGCAACTGGGATTCCAGCTTGCCGCGCAGGGCTTCATTGTCGGGCTGCTCGCGCACATCGACGACGGGGACGATGACTTTCCAATGCGCCGCCGTCATTTTTTCGGCCCTTTGGGTTTTTTCGCGGCGGGCTGTTTGGGCTTGCCGTATTTTTCGCGCAGCATTTCATAGCTGGCGCGCATGCCGAGCGCCTCGCCGCCTTCGGGACGGCCGGGCTTGTTGCCGGGATTCCATGCAAAGGTATCGATATGTACCCAAGGCACGTCTTTATCGACAAAGCGTTCCAAAAACAGCGCCGCCGTGATGGCGCCCGCATGGCCGCCCGCGCCGGAGTTGTTGACGTCCGCATTCGGCGTATCGATCATTTTGTTATAGGGTTGCCACAAGGGCAGGCGCCACAGCGGGTCCTGCACCTTTTCGGCGGATTTGAGCAAATCGTTCGCCACCGCATCGTTGTTGGAGAACATGGCGGGCAGATCGGGGCCGAGCGCCACGCGCGCCGCGCCCGTCAGGGTCGCAAAATCGATGACGAGATCAGGCTTTTCGCGGCAGGCCTCGGCAATCGCATCGCAAAGCACAAGGCGGCCTTCGGCATCGGTATTGCCGATTTCCACGCTGAGTCCCTTGCGGGTCTTGATGATATCGCCGGGGCGGAAGCTGTGGCCGTCCACCGCGTTTTCCACGGCGGGGATCAGCACGCGCAAACGCACGGGCAGGTTTTCGGACATGATCATATGCGCAAGGCCCAGCACATGCGCGGCCCCGCCCATGTCTTTTTTCATCAGCCCCATGGCGCTCGACGGTTTGATATCAAGGCCGCCGGTATCGAACACGACGCCCTTGCCGACCAGTGTGATCAGCGGGTGTTTTTCATCGCCCCAGCGGATGTCGATCAGGCGCGGCTCGCGCGGGCTGCCTTTGCCGACTTCGTAGATGGCAGGGAAATTCTGCTTCAGCAATTGCTCGCCGAGGATGATTTTGACGCTCGCCTTGTTAAAAGCCTTGGCGACTTTCCTGCTGGCATCGGCCAGTTCCGCCGGCCCCAGATCATTGGCGGGCGTATTGACCAGATCGCGGACGAGGAAGGTGGCTTCCGCCGTGGCCTTCACGGCCTTGCGGTCGGCATTCTCCGGCCAGACGAGGGAGGCGAATTCCTTTTTCTTCGACGGCTTGTATTGCGTGAACTGATAGGTGCCGAGCGCCCAGCCCAGCGCCGCCTGCGTGGCGCGTTCGTCGCTCAGCTTTTTGTCGATGTAATAGCCGGCGGGATTTTTCGGCAGCTTGCCGGGCAGGTCGGCATAGGTATAAAGGCTGTCGTCTTTGCCGACACCGAAAAGGACGCGGGCAATGCCGCCCTTGTCATCGGGGATGGACAGGAGAGTGCCTTCGCTGGCCTTGAATTCGGAAGCGGCGACCCAGGCCTTGGTTTTCGCGTCCTGGTTTTTCAGCCAGTCCTTGAAGCCCTCCGCGCTGAGGGGGGTGATGGGGGTGCTTGTCGCTTTTTTCTTGTCGATGAAATTCATGGCGGCGCCTTGCGTCGTGAGGGTGGAATCAGCTCCGCACCGGCCCATCCGGTGCGTCCAAAGGTTATAGCGTATTATGAAACCAAGGTCAAAGATGCATTATGTAAATATATGGCTGGGTTTCAGGCTTTAAAAAGGCAGTAAAAGGGCTTAAAACCCTTGACGCGGCAGGGGTGCTTAACATATCTTGCGCCTCTATGAAAGATTCTCGCCGGTGCATGCCTTATGCGCGGGCATGTATATTTAGGATAGAACAAGGATAAAAACCATGACCAGACGTTGTGAAATCACGGGCAAAGTGCCGATGGTCGGCAATAACGTGTCCCACGCGAACAACAAGACCAAGCGCCGTTTCCTGCCCAACCTGCAGGAGGCTTCTTTCTACAGCGCCGCTTTGCAGCGTAACGTAAAAGTGAAAACCACGACGCACGGTATCCGCACGGTGGAGCACAACGGCGGTCTGGATGCCTATCTGCTGTCCACGGCGCCGAGCAAACTGCCGGAAAGCCTGCGCAAAATCCGCAAGCAGGTCGTGGCCAAAGTCGGCGAACTGCCGAAACCGGAACCGAAAAAACGCTATCCCTCCGCCAAGCAAAAGCGCGCTGCTGCCGCTTGATCCGGTGCGGGGATGTTAAAAAAGGGCGGGGCATGTACCCGCCTTTTTTATTATCTGTCTTTTTGTTGACCGTTCCTGTCTGAGCCTCACGATGTCCTTCGCTTTTGAAATCACCTATAAAGATCCGAAATCCTATGCGCGTCTTGGCCGCCTGACGACGCCGCACGGCACGATCGATACGCCGAATTTCATTTTTTGCGGCACGAAGGCCTCGATCAAAGGGCTGTCGCCGCAGCAAATGCGCGAGGCGAAAACGGATATCATCCTGTCCAATACCTACCACCTGATGCTGTCGCCCGGCGCCGATCTGGTCGCGGAAATGGGCGGGCTGCACAAATTCATGGGCTGGGACGGGCCGATGTTCACGGACAGCGGCGGGTTCCAGATTTTCTCTCTCGGCTACGGTTCCGTTGCGGATGAAATCAAGGGGCGCGGGCAGCGCCATCGCAACCAGACCTTCCTGAAAATCACGGAGGAGGGGGCGGCCTTTCGCTCCTACCTTGACGGGAAAAAGATTTTTCTGACCCCCGAAAGCTCCATCGATATCCAGCGCAAGCTTGGCGCGGATCTGATCGTGCAGCTGGATGAATGCACGCCGTTCCATGTGGACAAGGATTATACCGCGCGTTCCATGGAAATGAGCATGCGCTGGGGCGACCGCTCCCTTGCCGAATGGAAGCGCAAAGACGACGGCCGCCAGAAAATGTACGGCATCGTGCAGGGCGGGGTTTACGAGGATTTGCGCAAAATCTCCTGCGAATGGACGCGCGACCGCGACTTTTTCGCCACCGCCATCGGCGGCTCGCTCGGCGGGCACAAGGAGCAGATGTACGAAGTGGTGGCCATGTGCAGCCCGCATATCCACCCCGCGCGCCCCGTGCACCTGCTGGGCATCGGCAGCTTTATCGATATTTTCACCAATGTGCGCGCGGGCATGGATACCTTCGACTGCGTTTCTCCGACCCGCATCGCCCGCCACGGCTGGGCGCTGGTGAAGGGAGCGCCGAAGGAACGGATGAATTTGCGTAATGCGCAATTCCGTAATGATCAGGATCCGGTGGATTCCACCTGCGATTGCTACACCTGCCGGCACCACAGCCGCGGCTATATCCACCACCTGTTCCGCGCGGGCGAGTTTTTGGGGATGCAGCTGCTCTCAATCCATAATGTGGCGACCATGAACCGCCTGATGCGCGAGCTGCGCGCCGCTATCGCCAACGACACGCTGGATGCGCTACAAAAAGAGTGGATTGTTTGACCAAAAAGGTTACGATATTTTAATAAATGAAGGCGTATCATTTGTAATAAAGTTTCGTTTCTATTCTTTTTGGGTTTGGGAACAACACCGTGGCCGTTTCATATGCACAGGTTCTGTCCACCGACATGATCGTTGCCGAGATCGAGGCGTTGCTCGACTGGCAGGGCGATATCCTGCGCCAGTGTTTTTTTCCCGATGCGCCGCTTACCCATCCCGTTGAGTCCACGGCGCCTTCCGCCCTGATCCTGTGGTGCAAGCGCGAGGCGGAGCGCAATACCATCGACCATACCGTCGTCGAGCGCCTGATGCATGTGTATAACGATCTGGGCGCAACGGCCAAGCGGCTGCTGGACCATGCCGCCGCCAAACAGCCGATGACGCTGGAGCTGTTCGACGCGTTCCACAACCAGTGCGATGCCTTCATCAACCATATCCGCCGCCTGCAACAGGATCTGGCGGATTCCTCTACGGCGGTCGATCCCGTCACGGGGCTGCGCACCGTTTCCGGCATGCGCAACGACATCAAGCGCGAGCAGGACCGTTTCGACCGCAAGGGCACGTCTTTCAGTATCGCGAATATCGAGATCGACGATCTCGACAACCTGCAAAAGAAATACGACCGTCGCGGCATGGATCTGATCTATGCCAGCGTGGCGCAGGTGATTGCGCGCACGGTGCGCTCCTTCGACGATGCCTATTATCTCGGCAAAGGGGAATATATCCTTGTGCTGAAACACGTCGAGTTCATGGATGCCTGTTCGGTCATGGACCGCCTGCGTGCGGAGATTGAAAACAACCCCGTTTTCATGCAAACGGGCGAGAAGCTGAAAATCACCGCTTCCTTCGGCATTGCCGAAGCGGTGCAGCGCGAAAAACCCGATGTATGCATCGGCTATGCGAAATCGGCGCTGGAAGAGGCGCAGAAGGCGGGCGGCAACCGCATTTCCGAATACCGCGAAATGTCGGCGCTGGCGCAATATGCCCGCGACATGGGCAAGGAAAGCCTCTAGGCTGGCTTGTTGCCGCATCATCAATTTTATTTACGGGATCATCAGGCGGGCGTCGCCCCGACGGCGCGCGGCGCCGCTTTGGGGTTTGCGCGGTATTGCGGATCGGCCTGCATTTTCTGCGCGATATCGCCGTATTTCATATCCGTAAAGGCAATGGCCGCGCCCAGAATGCCGCTGACATTCAGCGTAAAGGCGCCGAGCCGCGCGCCGCTGCCGCTTTTTTCGGGATAGGGATAGGCGGTGATGTTCATATGGCCGGAGATATGGCTGCCCACGGCGCTGACGTTGTGATAGGGCGTGCCGTCGCCTTTTTTCATCGTGAAGTCATATTCCACCGCCACGCCGTCGCGCAGCACATGGCCCTGAAACGCGTCTTTTTCCCGCAGGCGGCGCCAGAGCGCATCGCCGATCTGTTCGGGCGGCAAATCGAATTTGGTGCTGTTGCCGATGCCGGAAATCAGCGTATCGAAACGGCGCGTCTGCACCTCCGCATCGGGCAGGGGGCGGCCGAGCCTGTCGTTTTGCACATATTCGACCGCAAAGCCGTTGTTGCCCGCGCGGATGTTGCGGATGGTGCCGCCGACCACGTCGATCTGCCCGCTGTCCATGGCGGCGAAAACCTTTTCCGAGATTTCCGGCGTGGTGCCGACGCGCAAAAGGTTGATCAGCGTTTCGTTGACGGCGAGAAATTTGTTTGTTTCTTCCGGCATGCGTGCGAACAATTCGGGCACGTATTTTTCCCAATGGCCGAGAATTTCTTCGGAGGTATAACCCTCCCGCTGGCGTTTGCGGAATTCGTGCAGCATTTCCCTGAACACGCGCTGCGGCGCATCGCCATCGCGCACGGCGGTCATGAAATCGGGATCTTTTCGGGTAAAGGGCAGGGTGTCGGGGTTGCGCGGTTCTCCTTGCAATCCCACCTCCATATAGGATTTGTCGAGGAAGGTTTTATACGTTGGATGAAACTGTGCCTTGCGCGACAACATGGTGATTTTGCCCTTGTATCCGCCGTCCAGCAAACGGATCACCGTATCCATGGCGGAAAGTCCCGTGCCCAGCACCAGCGTGCTTTTATCCGCGGCATTGTCCGGCCCGCCCAGCAGCTTGTCGAAAAACGCATTGGCGCGGTGGGAATAGGGGTAATCCAGAAACTTCGGATGAGCTGCCGCGTTAAAGGCGAATGTCGGCATCACCGCTTCCTTGAAACCTGTGGCGAGCAGCACATGCGCGGCCTCCAGTTTTTCTCCGCTTTTCAAATGCAAGGTGGCGCCGCGCGGCGTGTCTTCCAGATCGACCGCTTCGTCGTATTTGCGTTCCAGCACGACCTTGCCGCCCGTGCGGGCGACGGCGGCGTCGATCAGCGCATGCAGATAGCGGCCATAAACCTGTCGCGACGGGTTGGCAAGGTTATCGGCAAAGGCGGGGTCATTCTTGGCCTGCGCCAGAATGTATTCTTCGAAAGCGGGCAGATCGTCGGGCTTTTTGCCTGCGGCAAAGGGCGTGACGCGCTTGGCGGAAAGGTTCAGGTTGTATTCAAAGGCCGGCACGCGACCATAGGCGATGCCGCCGTGCATTTGCTGCGGGTCGCGCTCCAGTATTGTCAGCTTCAGCGGCCTGTCGGCGGAAAGGGTCGGGTCTTCCGCCGCTTTCAACAGGAAGTGCAGAGCCGTGGCCGTACCGGCAAAGCCTGCCCCTACAATGACGAAGGGGCTGCTGGTATCATCGGCCAACGCAGGGGCTTGCGGCGCGGACGTTTCTGCGGCCATCCGGTCTCCTTTGCGGTTACGGCTTTTATTCTAGCATATTTCCGTAATGTTACAAAGGTTTCCGCGTCCGCCGCCCAAACAAAAACCGCCCCGATTTCAAGCCGTGGGCGGTCTCGCGTTTTTTGGTATTGGGCCTGTTTTCGGGCTTTTCGCCCCGGGCCTGCGCGTCCCGTCCGTATCAGGGGACGCCGCAGGCATCAAGCCATCCGTTGGTTCATCGGGGGTTAGCCGAGGCCGGGTTTTTTGGTACCGGCTTTTTTGGTCGTCGGTGCGGAAGCGTTATCATTCCCGCATTTTTTCGCAGCCTCTTCCTGTTGGCGTTGGCGTTGGCGGCGGATTTCCTGCATTTTGTCGTACTCGGCTTTTTTGAAGATAAGCTCAAGTCGCTGCTGGAATTGACGATCAAAGCTGTTCATACGAACCTCCTTTGGGGTTGAATATGCGAACCATTCGCATGCACCCTTTATAAGGTACATTTGTACCCCAGTCAAATAAATTATGAAAATAAAAAGCGCTTTTTTCGCGGTAATTTTTGGTCGCGCGTATAAGTATTTGTAAATAAAAGAAAAAACATTGGCGCGCGGCGGCTTTGGAAAGGTTTTGTTAACCAGTTTTTGGTTATTTACATGCTACCAAAAAGGTAGGTAAACCATGTATTCCACGGCCGCCAGACGTCTTATGCCCGTTTCAGAACAAAACAACACAGTCACCGGATTCGTCCCCGACGGAGATTTCAGACAGTTCTTTTTACTGTCGCCCGTCGCGCGGCTGATCGTATCCGTCGAAGGGGACGGGCGGTTTGTCTATGCCGAAGTGAACGCGCAGGCGGCGCAGTATTTCGAGCTGACCCGCGAGGAGATGATCGGCCGCACCCCGCGCGATCTGTTTGAAAACGCCGTGGCCGATCAGATCGAGCAATCTTTCCTGTCCTGTCTCAAGGCGCGCCGCGCCGTGACTTTCAACGCCGTGCCGCGCGTGCCGGGCGGGGTGAAAATGCAGGCGTTTATTCTAAACCCCGTGCTGGATGCGGAAGGGCGCGTGCGCTACATCGACGTTATGGCGCGCCCCGAAATGCTGGACAGCGCCCAGTTGCAGCGCGAGCGCGACGATGCGATCATGCTGCTGACCTCGCTTTTCGATGCCAGCGGCCTTGGCATTATCGTAACAGATCATCACGGGCGCATCGTGCGCGTGAACGATACTTTCCTCGAGGAATACGGCTGGACGCGCGAAGACCTGCTGGGCGAGGAATTCACGACCATGATTCCGGAAGAGGACGAGGCCATTTCGCGCAAGCTTTACGCCGCCTTTATCGACCGCGGCAAACACGGCACGCGCGAGCTGCGCATTCTTAAAAAAGACGGCACGACGGCCTATGTGGTGCTGACGACGGCGCTGATGGAACTGACGCAAAAGCGCCGCTTCATGGTCTCCACCATCCGCGACGTGACGGAACGCCGCAACATGATGCGCCGCCTGCAACGCGCCAAGGAAGATGCCGATATCGCCAACCGCGCGAAATCCTCCTTCCTGGCGAATATGAGCCACGAGCTGCGCACGCCGCTCAACGCCATCATCGGCTTTTCCGAGATGATCAAGAACCAGACCTTCGGGCCGATCAACAACCCGAAGTACGAGGAATATCTCGGCGACATCCATTTCAGCGCGCGCCATTTGCTCGACATCATCAACGATGTGCTGGATATGTCGAAGATCGAGGCGGGCAAGGTCAACCTGATGGAAAGCGATATTGCCGTGCCCGATGTGCTGCAATCCGTCATGCGCATCATGAGCGACCGCGCGCAGGCGGCGAATGTATCGATCGATCTGAAGGTCGATGCCGATCTGCCGCATATGCGGGCGGACCAGCGTTTGCTGCGCCAGATTTTGATCAACCTTGTATCCAATGCCGTCAAATTCTCTCCGCCCGGCGAAACGGTGGAAATCCGCGCGGGCCGCGCGGCGGATAACGGCCTGACCATCGCCGTGGCCGATATGGGCTGCGGCATACCCGAAAGCAAAATGCGTTATGTTATGGAGCCTTTCGGACAGGTGAACGATCCGCGCAGCTTCAAGGGGCAGGGCACGGGGCTTGGCCTGCCGCTCGCCAAGGCGATGACGGAGCTGCACAACGGCTGTCTCAGTCTTGAAAGCCGCGAGGGCGTGGGCACCACGGCCACGCTGTCTTTCCCGCCCGAACGCCTGATCGCAGGCGGCTGATGCCGCGCCCGATTTAACGCAAAACAGGACGCGAAAAGTCCCGAAAGGGTATGGCCTTGCCCGCAGGGATGGGGTATAAGAAAGCCTATGTCGATGTTGCTTGAAAAATGTACGGAAGCCGGCCTTAAAATGACGGATCAGCGCAAGGCGATCCTCAAGGTTTTGGAAGAATCCGAAGATCATCCCTCTGTCGAAACCCTGTGCGAGCGGGCGCGTCAGGCCGATGCCTCCATCAGCATCGCCACGGTGTACCGCACGCTCGGCCTGCTGGCCGAACTGGGGCTGGTATTGAAGCACGATTTCAAGGATACCTCCGCCCGTTTCGAGGTGGATCACGGCCACCACCACCATCTGGTCGATACCGAAACCGGTGAAGTCGTCGAATTCGAAAACGAGGAATTCGAGCGCCTGATGCACAAAATCGCCGCCGATCTGGGCTATGAGATGGTGGATCATACCTTCGAACTGTTCGGCCGCAAAATCCGTAAATGACGGGATACCCCGATGACCGATGACATGCGGCTGCCGACGGCGCTCTGGGTGGATGCCCACCTGCGCAAATGCATGGCCGCAGCCATTCCCGTTTACGTCGTTCACAAAGGCGCCCATGCGGCGGGGACGGTCATGGTCAAGATCGCGCTGGGCGGCAAAAACTGTCTTTTGCTGAACCAGAGCCGCGATCTGGACGGAAATACCGGCTGGATGCAGGTTTTTGACGAGGCGCCGGTTGACGAAAACCGCGCGGACGCGTATATCCGGCGCAGCATAGAACGCGATCCGGATGTCTGGGTGATCGAGGTCGAGGACCCCGAAGGCCGGAACCCGTTTGAAGGAAAGATTTTTTAAATGTCGCTTGAAGACGAAATTGAAAGACGGCGCACCTTCGCCATCATCGCCCACCCGGATGCCGGTAAAACGACGCTGACGGAAAAACTTTTGCTGTTCGGCGGCGCCATCCAGATGGCCGGCGCGGTCAAGGCGCGCAAGGAAAACCGCCATGCGCGTTCGGACTGGATGAAGGTGGAGCAGGAACGCGGCATTTCCGTCGTTTCTTCCGTTATGACGTTTGAATATCAGGACGTGAAGTTCAACCTGCTCGACACCCCCGGTCACGAGGATTTTTCCGAGGATACCTATCGCACGCTGACGGCTGTGGACAGCGCCATCATGGTGATCGATGCCGCCAAGGGGATCGAAAGCCAGACACGCAAGCTGTTCGAGGTTTGCCGCCTGCGCGATATGCCGATCATCACCTTCATCAACAAACTCGACCGCGAAGGGCAGGACCCTTTCACGCTGCTTGACGAAATTGAAAAAACGCTGGCGCTGGATGTCACGCCCGCCAGCTGGCCCATCGGCATGGGGCGCGATTTTCTGGGCTGTTACGATCTGCTCAACGACCAGTTGATCCTGATGTCCAAAACCAAGGGTGAACGCCCCGATGAAGGCGAGCCGTGCAAGGGGATCGATGATCCGAAACTCGACCAGCTGTTGCCCGAACATGCGGTGAAAAAACTGCGCGAGGATGTGGAAATGGTGCGCGCGCTGTGCAAGCCGCTGGACCGCAAAGCCTATCTGGAAGGGCATATGACGCCTGTCTTCTTCGGTTCTGCCGTGAACAACTTCGGCGTGCGCGAAATGCTGGGCGGGCTGAAGGAACTGGCGCCGTCGCCGCGCCCGCAGCCGACGGCGGAGCGTCTGGTGGACCCGACGGAGAGCAAGGTCACAGGCTTTGTTTTCAAAATTCAGGCGAATATGGACCCGAAGCACCGCGACCGCATCGCCTTTACGCGCCTGTCCTCCGGCCATTTCAAGCGCGGCATGAAATTGCAGCATATCCGCAGCGGCAAGGCGATTACCGTGCATAATCCGCTGATCTTTTTCGCGCAGGAACGCGGCGTGGCCGAAGACGCCTATGCGGGCGATATCATCGGCATTCCCAACCACGGCAACCTGCGCATCGGCGATACGCTGACGGAAGGGGAAGTGCTGCACGCGACGGGGATTCCCAGCTTCGCGCCCGAATATCTGCAACGCGTGCGTCTGGACGATCCGCTCCGCGCCAAGCATCTGGGCGAAGCCCTGCTGCAACTGGCGGAGGAAGGGGCGGCGCGCGTGTTCAAGCCGCGCATGGATTCAAGCTGGGTGGTCGGCGTTGTCGGCCCGCTGCAATTCGATATTCTGGCCGACCGCATTCGCACGGAATATAACCTGCCCGTGCGGTTCGAACAGGCGGCGCTGCATACCGCGCGCTGGCTGGAAAGTGACAAGCCTGCCAAACTGGAACAGTTCATCGACCAGAACCTGCCGAATATTGCCGAGGATCACGACGGGCATCCCGTCTTTTTGGCGCGCAACGGCTGGCATCTGGACAATTCGAATGAAAACTGGCCGGATATCCGCTTCCTTGCCACCAAGGAACAAACGGTTTCCTGAAAAAACATGTCGGGCTTATAAGCGCGCCGCCGGTGTCGTATCGGGGGCGGTTTTGGCAACGGCCGCTTCCGCCGTTTCGGGGGCGGGGACAGGCGCCGTCCGGCGGCCGAACAGCAGATCGACATAAGCGCGAAACCCTTTTTTGACGGGTTTTTCCCGCGCCGGTTTTTTCTCTGCCACCTTGAAGCGGTTGTTCAGTTTTTGCGTGGCGGCGGTGAGGGCTTGGGATTCATCCACCGCGGTCAGAATTTCCAGCAGACGAGACAGTTGCGCATGCTGGCGCAGTTCTTCGTTGATGGTGGTGAAATGTGCCAGCGCGGTACGGTAACGTTCTTCCGACTGGCCCAGCGCGCCCGCATCAAGGGCAAGGCCGATAGAGCCGAGCGGAATATTCTCCGGCTTTTGCCGCTCGAACAGGTCTTGCGCGGCTTCTCCCAGACGGCTGCGCGCCGTGCCCCAGTCGGCAGACCAGCTGTCGGCGATAATCTCCCACAAGGCATTTTCATCTGTTTTGTTCAGGGCGCTTTTGCGGCGCAGGGTGATCTGGAGAAACGCCGCATGTTCTTCCGCCCAGACACCCAAAGCCGCGGTAAAGTCGGGCTGGCGGGTGGGGGCGGCGCGGGACTCCGCATCGGGGGATTCCGTGGACGGGGGCAAAACGGTAATTCCTTGGTTTTATGGCTTTAAATATGTTTCCAGTATGAAGCGAAAAAACTAAGGAAGCGCTAATTTGTGAAATAATCTTTCATTATTTGAAGCAGTCGTGCAGGTTACGATTATTTTGCAGAATGTTTTTGTTGAAGCGCCTGAAATCATGTATGTTCCGGTCATGTTTTTTCTTGAATTGGGTGTCAAAAAACCCATATAAAAACAGGACTTAAAAGGTACGACTTAACGGTACCGGGAAGGACCAATCGATCATGATGAAGCTTGGAAAACTGACGGATTACGCGGTTGCCGTCATGGTGCAACTGGGGCGCGAGGGCAGCGATGCCGCACGTTCGGCGCACCAGCTGGCCGACCGCACGGGCATTCCCGAACCGACAGTGGCCAAGGTGCTTAAAAAGCTGACGCGCGAAGGATTGGTGCAATCCGTACGCGGCGCGGCGGGCGGCTACAAACTGGCGCAGGATCCGGCGCAGCTGTCGATCTGCGATGTGATCGAGGCGCTGGACGGCCCCATCGAAATCGTATCCTGCGCAAACGGCGTGCCCGATACCTGCCGCGCGGAAGCCAAATGCCCCGCCAAGGGAAAATGGGCTCCCGTGAACCATGCCGTGCGCGCAGCGCTGCAGGCGGTGACGCTGGTGGATATGGCGCGCGTGCCTTCCTGTACGCATCACGTCGTGACGAAAATCTCGGTTCCGCAGGAAGGGGAGACCTATGCCGGTCACGAATGAAACGCGTGAAACCGTCGCGCAGCTGGATCGCAAATACGAAGCCGGCTTTATCACCGATATCGAAATGGAACGGGCGCCCAAGGGCGTCAACGAGGATATCATTCGCCTGATTTCCGCGAAGAAAGGCGAGCCTGCGTGGATGCTGGAATCCCGCCTGAAGGCTTTCCGCCATTGGCAAACCATGCCGGAACCCGACTGGGCGAAAGTGACATTCGCGCCGCTGGATTATCAGGATGCCTATTACTACGCCGCGCCGAAAAACATCGACCGTCCGAAAAGCCTGGACGAGGTGGACCCGAAGCTTTTGGAAACCTATCAAAAGCTGGGTATTCCGTTGCGCGAGCAGGAAATGCTGGCGGGCGTGGCCGTGGATGCGGTTTTCGACAGCGTTTCGGTTGTCACAACCTTCCGTGAAAAATTGCAGGAGGCAGGGGTTATTTTCTGCTCCATCTCCGAAGCCATCCGCGATTATCCCGCGCTGGTGCAAAAATACATGGGATCTGTCGTGCCCTATACCGACAACAAGCACGCCTGCCTGAACGCGGCGGTCTTTACCGACGGCACGTTCGTCTATATCCCCGAAGGCGTGCGCTGCCCCATGGAGCTGTCCACCTATTTCCGCATCAACGAGGCGAAGACGGGCCAGTTCGAACGCACGCTGATCGTGGCGGAAAAAGGTTCTTACGTTTCCTACCTCGAAGGCTGCACCGCGCCGATGCGTGATGAAAACCAGCTGCATGCCGCCGTGGTGGAACTGATCGCCATGGATGATGCGGAGATTAAATATTCCACCGTGCAGAACTGGTATCCCGGAGACGAAAACGGCAAGGGCGGCATTTACAACTTTGTCACCAAGCGCGGCATCTGCAAGGGCAAGCGCTCCAAAATCTCCTGGACGCAGGTGGAAACGGGCTCGGCCATTACGTGGAAGTATCCGTCCTGCATCCTGCTGGGGGATGACAGCGTGGGCGAGTTTTATTCCGTTGCCATCACGAACAATTACCAGCAGGCCGATACCGGCACGAAAATGATCCATATCGGCAAGAACACGCGCTCGCGCATCGTGTCGAAGGGCATTTCCGCCGGTAAATCCGATAACACCTATCGCGGCCTTGTGCGTATTGCCGCGAAGGCCGAAAACGCGCGCAACTACACGCAGTGCGACAGTTTGCTGATCGGCCATAACTGTGGCGCGCATACCGTGCCCTATATCGAAAACCGCAGCCCCAGCGCGACGCTGGAGCATGAAGCCACTACGTCCAAGGTCAGCGAAGACCAGCTGTTCTATTGCCGTTCCCGCGGCATACCGGATGAAGAGGCGCTGACGCTGATCGTCAACGGCTTCTGCCGCGAGGTGCTGCAACATTTGCCGATGGAATTTGCGGTGGAAGCGCAAAAGCTGGTGGCGATTTCTCTGGAAGGAAGTGTTGGATAAGATGCTGAAGATCGAAAACCTGCATGTGACCGTGGACGGCCGCGAAGTCTTGAAAGGCCTGACGCTGGAAATCAACGCCGGCGAAGTGCATGCCATCATGGGCCCGAACGGTTCGGGCAAATCGACCCTGTCCTACGTGCTGGCAGGGCGCGACGGGTATGACGTGACCGAAGGCAGCATCACCTTCATGGGGCAGGATATCCGCGACATGGCGCCGGAAGAGCGCGCGGCGCTCGGCATGTTTCTGGCCTTCCAGTACCCCGTCGAAATTCCGGGCGTGACGACCACGACCTTTTTGAAAACCGCCGTCAATGCGGTACGCAAGGCGCGCGGCGAGGCGGAAATGAGCCCTGTCGATTTCCTGAAGCTGCAAAAGGAAAAAACTGCGCAGCTGGGCATGGATGCGGATTTCCTGAAACGCGGCGTCAATGTCGGCTTTTCGGGCGGGGAGAAAAAGCGCAACGAGGTCTTGCAGCTTGCCATGCTGCAACCCAAACTCGCTATTCTGGACGAAACCGACAGCGGTCTTGATATCGACGCGCTGAAAGTGGTGGCCGACGGCGTCAACGCCCTGCGCGCGCCGGAGCGCTCCTTCCTGATCATCACGCACTACCAGCGTTTGCTGGACTACATCAAGCCCGATGTGGTGCATGTACTGGCGAAAGGCAAAATCCAGCGTACCGGCGGGCCGGAACTGGCGCTGGAACTGGAAGCAAACGGCTATGCCGAATTTACGGGGGAAGCGGCCTGAGATGGGTGCTGTTGTCGCAAAACATTTCAAACCTGCCGATACCGTCCGTGCCGAAGCGCTGCCCTGGCTTGCGGACGCGGCGGCCCTGCGCGACGACAAGGCGCCGCAGTGGATCAAGGCCCTGCGCGCAACGGGGGCGGAAAGCTTTACCGCCACGGCGCTGCCTGCGCCGGGCTGGGAAGGCTGGCAATATACCAACCTGCGCCCTTTGCAGGAGGGACGCTTTGTTTACAACCCTGCCGCCGTCACGCCTGCAAACCTGCCCGCACCGCTTTTGGCGGACAGCTACCGCATCGTGCTGGTCAACGGGCAGTTGCAAAAGGATCTGTCTGTCCTGCCTGCGGGCCTCACGCTCACGGCGCTTATGGATCTGGCCGAGGCGGAAGAAGAGCTTGTCACCGTCGGTGATCTGGCCGCATCGCCCTTTGTCGCCCTGAATGCCGCCTATATGCGCGACGGTTTCGTGCTGGATGTGCCGAAGGGCAAGGATATCGATAAACCGATCGAGATTTTGTACTGGCATGAGGCAGCAGGCGCGACCGCGCCCGCCGTGTATCCGCGCAGCCTGATCCGCCTTGGTGAAAACAGCGGCCTGACCGTGCTGGAACGCCACGCAGGGGCGGGGGCGGCCTTTACCAACCATTACGCGGGAATCATCCTGCAACCCGCCGCGCGGCTGCGTTTTTACCGTTTTGTCGATGAAAACGACGGTTTGTGCCTCTTTGGCCGCACGGTTGCCAGAAGCCGGAAAAACTCTGTATTTGAAGGGTTTAGCGGTATTTCCGGCCTCGCAACAGGACGGCAGGAGTTCCGATTGCAATTGCTGGATTCCGCCGTTTCGAGTACTATCAGCGGCGTATATATGCTGAAGGGTCGCCAGAACCACGATTTTTCAATTCTTGCAGATCATTTTGAACCGGACGGCAGGTCCGAGCAACATTTCAAAGGAGTTATAGATGACCAAAGTCGTGCAGTATTCCAAGGGAAGATACATGTACATCGTCCTGCACAAAAAACAGATGGCTACCAATCTCATCATGCGCTACTGCTATCCCGCGAAGCCGAAGCTTGCGCAAAACCAGAGCTAGAAATCTACGCCGATGATGTGAAGTGCAGCCACGGCGCCACCGCCGGGATGCTGGATACTTCCGCGCTGTTCTACATGCAAAGCCGGGGCATTCCGCAGGAACAGGCCCGCGCGCTTTTGATCCTGTCCTTTTTGGGCGAAACCCTTGAACGCATATCCGATGACGCCGTGCGCGCGCTGTATGCCGCGCGCATTGCCGCATGGCTCGGCGCGGATGCGGAGACGGAGGCCGCCTGACCCATGAAACCCGCAGCCGACATCGGCGACATGCGCCCGACCCCGCGCCCTGTGGCGGCGCTGAAGGGAGATTTCCCTGCGCTTGCGCAAAAGGTCAACGGCTATCCCGTTGCCTATCTCGACAGCGCGGCCAGCGCGCAAAAACCGCAGGCGGTGATTGACGCGATGATGCGCGTGATGTCGGAGCATTACGCCAACGTGCATCGCGGCGTTTATACCTTTGGCGCGAAAACCAGCGCGGCCTATGAAAACGCGCGGAGCAAGGTCGCAGGATTTTTGAATGCGGGCAGCGATAAAAACATCGTTTTCACGCGCAACGCGACGGAGGCAATCAATCTTGTCGCCGCCACATGGGGGCGCGCCTTTTTGCAGGCGGGGGACGAGATCATCCTCTCCGAACTGGAACACCACGCCAATATCGTGCCGTGGCATTTTCTGGCGAAGGAAAAGGGTGTTGTCCTGAAGGTTATCCCCGTTCTGGCCGACGGCGCGCTGGATATGGCGGCTTTTGAAACGCTGCTTTCGCCCAGAACGAAGCTGCTGGCCGTTACGCATATGTCGAATGCTCTCGGCACCATCGTGCCGGTGGCGGAGATGATTGCCAAGGTAAAGGCCGTTGGCGCGAAAACGCTGATCGACGGCAGTCAGGCCGCCGTGCATTGCGATGTGGATGTCGCGGCGCTGGATACGGATTTCTATGTTTTCACGGGGCACAAGCTCTACGGCCCCTCCGGCATCGGCGTTTTGTACGGCAAGGCCGACGTGCTGGCCGGAATGCCGCCTTATCAGGGCGGCGGCGAGATGATCGAGCATGTCAGTTTCGATGACATCACGTATAAAGAACCGCCGTACCGGTTCGAGGCCGGCACGCCCGCAATCGTCGAGGCCATCGGCCTTGGCGCGGCGATCGACTGGCTGGCGGCAACGGACAAACAGGCGATTATCGCGCATGAGGCCGCGCTGCTGGCGGCGGCGGAAGAAAAGCTCGCGGCGCTGGGCGGCGTGACGGTCTTTTCCAAGGCGCCCGGGCGTGCCAGTATTTTGTCCTTCGCTATTGACGGCGTGCATCCGCATGATGTGTCCACGATTTTCGACCAACTGGGACTCTGCGTGCGCGCCGGGCATCATTGCGCGCAGCCGCTGATGAAAAAGCTGGGTGTCGCGGCCACGGTGCGGGCCTCCATGGCGCTTTATAATACGATGGAAGATGTGGAGCGTCTGGCCGAAGGCATAGAAAAAGTAAAGAGGCTGTTCCAATGATGATGCGTCAGGTCGCAAACGAGGAGATGATACGCAACGCCGTGGGTGATGAAGAAACAGAAAGAATGATGCAGCCCCCCGAGCTGGAGGCCAATACCGACCACCCGCTGTGGCCGCAGGTGCAGGCTGCGCTGCGCGAAGTCTATGACCCGGAAATTCCGGTGAATATCTATGAACTGGGGCTGATCTACAAAGTGGATATCCACCCAGAAACGAATAACGTCTATGTGGAAATGTCGCTGACATCCCCTGCATGCCCCGTGGCCGGTGAAATGCCGGGCATGGTGGAACAATCGGTCAAAACGATTGCCGATATCGGGGATGTGATCGTGGACATTGTCTGGGATCCGCCGTGGGATCCGACCCGCATGGCCGAAACGGCAAAACTGCAACTGAACATGTACTGAAAATAGGGTATAATTTACTTGTAAGGAGATGGACGATGACCCAACTGATGACTTTGACCGAAAGCGCCGCCAACCATATCAAAAACCTGATGGCGCAAGCTCCCGAAGGGGAAAAATTCGAAGGCCTGCGCGTGGGCGTTACGGCCACGGGCTGCTCCGGCCTCAGCTACAGTCTGGAATACGCGCGTGAAGCCAACCCGATGGACCTGATGATCGAGGATAAAGGCGTAAAGCTTTTTATCGACCCGCAGGCACAGCTTTATATCGCGGGCATGGAAATGGATTATTTCGAAGACAAATTCGAATCCGGCTTTGTGTTCAACAACCCGAATGCTGTCGGCCACTGCGGCTGCGGCAAATCTTTCAAGGTCTGACCTTGCGATCTTGCCCTGCAACAAAAAACGCGGTGCTTTCGTACCGCGTTTTTTGTTGTCTGTTGTTTTGATTGACCGGCGGCGCAAAGGCGGCTACAGATTCTTCCCTGTATAAAAAATAAGCTTATTTGGAGCAAAGATCATGAAACAGGAATTCAATCACAAAAGCCAATGGCGTGTTGTTGCCGATCAGGCCATGTCGCAGGGCCGCACCGCGCATGCCGCGCCCGAACTGGCGCGCCAGATTGACGAGCGTATCCACAGCGAAAACAAAACGGGGCAGGTGGAAATCCTGCATGTGGATGCGGCGGAAGGCACGGTATCGGTTTTGTGCGACGACGATTTCGGCATGCGCATGAATGATCTGCCGGGCGCTTGCTATGCGGAAAAAGCCGCGCCGCAAAAACGCGCCGCAAAAGCATCCGGCCTGAAACGCTAAGGCGCTTTATCGCGATTAAAAAAACGGGCTCTTTGCGGAGCCCGTTTTTTTATCAAAGCTGGAAGCCGTCACGGCGCGGCGGCGGTTTGGGCGCGGCCCCGGTAACGGGATCGTGCGCAGGGTTTGGTGCGGGCGCGGTGATTTCCTCTTTCGCGGCCTGCATTTCGGCCAGTTTGCGTTGCAGGGTGATCTGCTCCTTGCTGCCGTCGGCATTTTTGCGCGTCTCGACGATGAAAAGATATTCCCCGCCGCCTTTGACCTGAAAGGCGGGCGCAAGGGTTTTCAGGTCTGCCGCCGTATCCTCCAGCGTATATTGCAGTTCCAGCTGTGCCAGTTTGGGCGCATCGGGGCGGCTTGCTTTGGCAAAGGCGCGGCGTAGGCGCGTTTCCATCGCATCCAGCGTATCGCTGACGATTTCGCCTGCGATGATCGTCTGGCCGTTCGGTTTTTCGCGCGCGCGTCTGCGCATGCTATAGAGCAAATAGCCGCCCCCCGCCGTGAAGGCGGCGGGCAGAGCCACGCTGTTGAGGGTCAGTGTCGCAAGACCGCTGCCACCCAGCGCGTCGATGCCCAGCGCAATCAGGTTGAGCGTGCCTGCTGCCGCATACACCGACGGCAACATGTATCTGCGGCTAGGATCAGTATATTTGCCGATAACGCGGGCAATTTCTTGACGGGTTTTCTTGTCCGGTTTTTCGGGCTTGCGTGCCATTTTATGCCTCCATGAAAGCGGAGGGCATCCTATCAGAAAAACTGTTTTTATGTCAATAGCGGACAGGCATGCAAAATCGGGCCGTCAGGCATATTGCCCCGCCACCCAGCCGGACGACCATGCCCATTGGAAGTTATATCCGCCGAGCCAGCCCGTTACATCCACCACCTCGCCGATGAAATAAAGCCCCGGCACGTTCAGGCTTTCCATGGTTTTGGAGGAAAGGCCGCGCGTATCCACGCCGCCGCGCGTGACTTCCGCCGTGCGATATCCCTCGCTGCCCGTGGGCGTGACGTGCCATGCCTGCAAACGGTCGGCCAGCGCACGCAGTTTTTTATCAGAGAGGTCGGCCATGGGCGCATCCATCTCCAGCTCTGCCACAATCTGTTCTGCCAGACGGCGGGGGATAAAGCTCGCCAGCACATTGTGCAACATTTGTCTGGCCTGGTTTTGGCGGCGGTTGCGCAGTTCCTCGTAAATATCGACATCGGGCAAAAGGTTGATGACGATATCGTCGCCTTCCTGCCAGTAGCAGAAGATGTTTTTCTATCTGTTCACCAAGTTTGGCTATTTCTGCCCATGTAGTTCCATTTGGGTCGTTAAATATTAATTCGCCTAACGTGTCTGTATCAAAGAGCATATTAGCAAGAAGGGTGCCGGGGAAATCTTCCACATCAGTTCCCATTTCTTGAGAACCGGTAGCGATGTCCGTAAGGATAATATCTTTCGGTGTTGTTGGTACCTCTCCGCTGTTTAAAATGCCGCTTAAAACTTCTTGGGCGATTACATCAGAGCCAGCTTGGAAGTCTTCGTCGGTTAATGTGATACCATCAGCGGAAGCCCCCATTTTGGCATAAGTACGCGCATAATTATTAATAAAAGAATCGTAATCGCCGTTGATGTGCTCTGCCCATTCAAACCAGCGTTGAGTCTCTCGTGAAACTTGACCACTTTGCACAGCATCCTCAATTTGCTCTGCGATATATCTATATGCGAGGTGATAATCCCCAGCATTCATCAAATTCTCAATATGGTCCTTTTGATTTTGATTTAGCGGATAGCTCACGGGGCGAACTCCTCTTACTATGGCTGTTGATAAAAATTCAAAACAAATTCACGCAGCTTTTGATCAATCTCTATGGCTTTCTCAAAATAAGAGATGTTGTAGCCATAGTTGATTTGTAAGTTGTCAAGAAAACGTGTACGGGCGTGGCACATAGGGTTGGGTAAATTCGCTCTTTCACGACATTCTAAAACCGTTATGTCTGCCTCTGACACTTCTTTTTTTATAATATAAACATGCGGATCAACTTCACCTTTTCCGGTAAATCCATGGTCACAAAGTTCAAATTTCTGGCCGGAATAATTTAAAACTTCACAAGATATTACTGGCAACTTCAAAACAGAGTCCTTTTCTGTCCAATAATATCCACGATCCATCGTTGAGAGCGGGCCGATTCTCACTGGAATATTTTTTATTTTTTGTTCTAATGTATTGGGATTATGCGGTTGAAAAATCTCAATATTCAAATTAAAGCTGAGCCAGCTTTCCTTACTGTTAACGCTCCACCAATGCACTTCCGTTTCTAGCGGCATAAGAAATACTTTATCTGCCATTTGAATACTTCGACTGGATGAATTCATTTCACTTTCACCACAGGCAGAAAGAAAAGGTATCAATAAACACACACAAGCAACGGCCAAAACACCGCAATATCGAATAATGGAAACCGATTCGTTCATACGGTTTAATCCCCTGTTCATCCCACGCTTAAGGCCATTCGATTAAGCCATAAAATTTTTAAAATTCCAGACTTGAATTTTTTCAGCAATTCCCCGCATGGTTTTAGGCTTATTGCATTGCTGCAAAGGCTAAAACAGAAAATCTTAATGAAAATTTAATCGTTGCTCACAGCGGCTTTCCCGCGATTTTTTCAGGAAGAAAAACTGGATTTCAGCGAATCGCCGGAAATTCTGTATTTTAGGTCGTATCCGTTCCAAACGCAGGACGGCATACCATCGTAAGCGCGAGGGTTTCTGTATGAACGCCGCCCGACTCGGGGCGCATCGAACTCGAATCGCCTATTTCCGGTCTTGCGGCTTTGCCACCCTCCGATTAAGTCACGCCAGCGGCGCATTGGAGGCTGGCAAAAGCTGGGGGGCGGGCTGGCACAGCGAGGCTCGCTGTTCTGTTTCAGCCACCCAAATAGAACTATGATTTCTTTTTATTGTTCCTGCGCGGTCTGGAAGGCGCGGGCCGCACCGTTCCTGCCTTGCCGCTTTGAGAGGTTTCCGGCTTGCCGGATTCATCGGGCGTTATTGGCTCCCAACTCCCCATGCCATGCAACACCCGGTCGGCGTGTTTAACGGCGTTCACATGGCCGTAATGTTCTTCAATCATCTTGACACTGGTTCCCATCTGCTGCGCCAGAAAATAAACGTCCACGCCTTCGCTTAAACGGAATGTCGCGTAGGTATGACGGAAAGAGTATGTCGAGCGCGGAATCCCTGACGGGCCTTCGCGCAGCTTTGATTCTGTCAGCAAGTCCCTGATTAAAGCTTTGTAAAGGGTATTGGCAGATTCTCCTTGATAGGTGGTGAATACAGGATTATCCGGTTCTGTCGCTTTTGAAATCGCCCGGATACGTTCAAGATATTCGCCAACGCTTGGAGGCGCTACAAGCTGCCGCGCCTTGTCTTTCCCGCGCACGGATAAAATGACAAGTTCCCTCCCATCCTTGTCCTTCCCGTAGGAAATATCCCGCCAGCGCAAATTCCGCGCTTCGGGCGGCCTCATGCCTGTATTGCACATGATAAGCACAAAATTATAAGCTACCGTACGATACCATCCGCTTGCGGGCTTTTTATCCGCCGCTTTGACCCATGCACGGCCTCGCGTATGCAGGGCGCGGTATTCTTCCAAAGAAAATGCATCCCGCCGCATGGTCTTGAAATTCGGCCTCCCTTCAAACTTCTGGCTGGCCGGGATATAGCGTTTTTTCAGGGCGTAATTCATAATCGCCCCGAAAATGGACATTTCAAATTTGATGGTGGAATCACTGACCTGCTCACGGATTGACCCTTTGCCGTGTTCGCGCCGCCATGCCGGGTAATTGGCCCAGCGGTCTTGCCCTATCAGGCTGATTTGCGTGGTTCCCACATAGGGATTGAGTTGAGCATTGATAACGGATTGTATCTTTTTAACCCGCGCATGGGTGATTTCGCCCATCTTGGCGCGGGATTTTTGGCTTTCGGTATATTCCTTCGCAACCTCGCTAAAGGGTTTATTGAATATAGGGACTTCGTGCTTTATGCGGAATCTTACGTCTGCGTCGTAATCATAGGCGCGGTTCCGCGCCTCATGGAGATCAGAGGTCTTGAGGGAAACCGTCTTATAGCGGTCTGCCTTCGGCAGCTTTATCCTGCAATACCAGTTCTTATGTCCTACATCACCCCGGCGGAAGATAATCAGGCCGGGCTTGAGTTCTTCCTTGTCGATAATGAAACTCATGCTATCCTCATTCTGTGCAGAATCCGTGCAGATTTTGTCGCTAAGTCATTGATCTGCCGTATCTGTGCATACTATGTGTAGATGAGTATAACATAAAATAATGAATAAAAACAGTAATATAGGATGAGTACCTCATCCCATTCGGAGGAGATTTGCAAAATAGACGGCCCGCTGATGCCTTTGTGCGTAAACAGCATGCCTTCGCGGAAGCTGGTTTTGCCGTGGCTGACGGTGGAAGGATCGACCGAAAGGCCGGAAAGCGCCTTGGTCTTCGCCAGAATATCCGGCGCGAAAAGCAGCGGCACCAGTGCGGCGCGGGTGGGGGTGATGTCATGCCCGAATTGCCGCGCGATATCATAGCCGAAACCCGTCGCGCCGATTTTGGGGATCGACAGACCCCCCGTGGCAATCACCAGTGATGCGCAGGCGATATCGCCGCGTGTGGTGGCCACGTGAAAGCCGTTGTCGTTTTTTTCGATGCCGCGCACCGATGTTTCCAGCCGCAGTGCCGCGCCGGCTTCGCGCATGTCGTCCAGCAGCATGTTGATGATGTCCTGCGCGCTGTTGTCGCAAAACAGCTGCCCCAGCGTTTTTTCATGCCACGCAATGCCGTGTGCCTCGATGCGTTTCAGGAAGTCATGCTGTGTAAAACGTTTCAGCGCCGATTTGCAAAAATGCGGGTTTTCGGAAAGGAAATTTTCCGGCGCGGCGTAAAGGTTGGTGAAGTTACAGCGCCCGCCGCCGGAAATGCGGATTTTCTCCGCAGGCTTTGCGGCATGATCGAGGACGATCACGCGGCGGCCGCGTCGTGCGGCTTCGATGGCGCACATCATGCCGGCTGCGCCCGCGCCGATCACCAGAACATCCGTGGTTTCCGTCATGTTGCGTGTATTACGCCCCCGGCGGCTTGGGAGGAGGTTTGAGCTTGAAGCGGTGCTGTTCCGCCTCGTGCTTCAGCGCGTCCAGATCATGCCGGACTTTTTCTTCCCGCGCTTTTTTGAGCGCGGCTTCCGCCAGTTCCTTGCGCTTGGCCGTTTCCTTTTCTTTCAGGAAGGCGGTGATGTTGTGATAGTTCTCCGCCGCGAAATGGAAGGTTTGCTGCGCCTGTATTTCCGCCGTACGGCCGGCGGTGCGTTTCAGGTTATCCTCCAGCAGCACATCCGCGCCTGCGGCGACGAGTTTTTTGACGATTTCCTCCTCGCCCCCGTCCGCGGCGATATGCAGCGGGCTCTGGCGGCGGCGGTCGGTGATATTCGGGTCGGCCTTATGGGCCAGCAGGAGATCGACCAGATCCTCATCCCCCTTGTCGGCGGCGAAGTGCAGGGCGGTATAGCCGTTTTGATGCGCTTTCAAATTCACATCGGCGCCGAGGCGGATCAGGATTTGCGCGATATCCTCCATGCGGTCGCGCACGGCCATTTGCAACAGGGTCAGGCCTTCCTCATTGCGGGTATTGATATCCGCGCCGCCGCAGACCAGCGGTTCGATATCGTCGATATCGTATTCATCCACCGCGCGCAGCAATTGCTGCGTCAGATCGGTTTTGATTTTGGGGCGGATATGGGGCTTGTCTCTTTTCGGCACGGCGAAACCTTTCTGGTCTGTCGTCAGGGAGAGGGCGGGCGCGGTTTCAGCCGGAAACGGCCGGCATGTTGCGCGCGCAGTTGCCTGAAATCTTCCGCCGCCTTGTGATGCTGTACTTCGGTTTTTTTCTCGGCCGCTTGTTCCTGTACCTTGCGGATGCCGTTGCGCTCGACGGAGAGCAGATACACGGAAGTCTCGATAAAGCGGCGGCTGCTGTCGTCCCAGCTTTCGCCCGCGCGCTGCTGCGCAATGAGGGCAGGGGTATTGCCGAAGATATCCTTGCGGTGCACATCGGCACCGGCTTCGGCGAGGATTTCGCAGATTTCCTTGAAGCCCATAAAGGCCGCGCTTTGCAGCGGGGTCATGGACTGGCTGTCCGTTTTCTCGATATTCGCGCCTTCCTCGATCAGGATTTTCGCAATGGCAGGGCGGTTTTTGTAGGCGGCGAAGTGCAGGGCGGTATAGCCCGCAGGGCCGCCGTTGAGATCGGGATCAGCCCCTGCATTCAGCAGGAAGCGTACCGATTGTTCCTTGCCCGCATTCACGGCGACATGCAGCAGCGTCATGCCGTTTTCATTGCGCATGTCGGGGCTGGCGCCGTCGGTGAAAAAGAAGCTCAGGTTCTGGATGTCCTCATCCAGAACAGCCTGAAACACGTCTTTCGCCGCTTCGGGTGTCGAATATTTGTTCATACGGGATCCTTATACCCCATAGGGTAAAGAACCCGGCCTGCAAGGTCAATCCCCCGTCAAAGCCGTTGAAAACAGGGATATATTGCACTGCGCCATGCGCGAGGGCAGGCATGCGGCGCGGGATTACGGCAGGGGATCGACGGTCAGCCAGGGATCGCCATCGATGCTGCCGCCGGTGGGAAGCTGGTTTTTGGCCGCAGACATGCCCGCAGGATCGCCCCACCAGTTGTTCTCGGCCTTGAGTTCCCTGTTATCGGTATCGAAGTGAATGTTGTCATTCTGGTTATCCAGCTTATTGCCGCCGCTGCTGCCGAGGATACCGCCGCCCAGATCGACGATCAGCGTGCTGCCTGAGCTCTCCGTCAAGCTCAGGCCGTTCGCGTTGCCGGCGATAGCAGTGTCCTGAATGCGCATGGTCAGCGTCGTACCGGCGTTTGTCAGGGCAAAAATACCGGCCAGCGTATTCGTGATGAATGAATTGGAAAGGTCGATCAGTCCCATATTGCCGTCGGCCTCTATCAAAAGGCCGACGAAACTGTTGCCTGCGCTGAAGCGCGTGATATTCAGATTGCCGATCGTGCCGCCGCCGGTTGTATGCAAGTCAAAGCCGATGATGCTGTTGTCCGATGTGATGTCGGAGATGTTTGCATCAAGACGGCTGCCCGCGCCAACGGCCCCAAGGGATATATTGCCGGAGGCATTGGTGCGGAGGTTGATCTTGTGTATCGTCAGCGTGCCCAGATCGGCACCGCCGGTGGCTTGGGCGAAAATACCGGCGCCGTTGGCGTCATGCACGTCAAAGCCGGAGAGCAGTACATCGGCAGCGTTCACCTGCACGCCGTTGCCGACAGTATTGGAAATGACAGGCGCGCCGATATCGGCAGGGCGCAGCACCGTGCCCGTAAAATCACGGCCCAATGCCGCCGTAAAGCGGTCGCTGTCATAGATAAAGTCAACCGCCGCCCCGATCACGGCCTGGCCGGCCTGCGTCAGGGTGATGCCCGTATTCAGTCCGCCGGAGGTGCCGTCGCCGCGGTGGATGTAAATAATATCGCCCGCGCGGTCGGCGACGGCATTGGCGGCGGCCAGCGTGTTGAAGGGCATGGCCAGAGAACCATCGCCGCCGGCGGCCGCCGTATTGTCCACATGGAAGACGCGCTGTTCCTGAAGCGTGGCGCTGTTCGTGACCGCATTGCGGATGATGCTCTGGCCCGTGACCTTGGCAGAGGTAATGACATCGACATCCCGCTCGGGGCTTTCGTCAAGACGGCTGCGCAGGCCGAGCGTTTTGGCCGAGGCTTTGGCGCCGAAGGGAAAGCGCAGCGTCGCCTCGGCAAAGCCCTGTGCGCCGCGCCGGTTGTCGGTTTCAAAACGCGCGCCGATCCGGAAGTCGGGTGTGATATCCGCCGCAGCGCGCAGGCGCAGGCCGTGCAGGCTGTCGGTATTTTTACTGTCAAAAACAAAACCGCCTGCGGAGATGCGGAAGCTGTCGAACGTGCCTTCGAGCGCCTTGACGGGGATGGAAAACTCCAGATCCGCGCCGCGCAATGGTTTTTCCACCAGATTGCCTGTGAAAGTATCATAATAAATGCCCGTATCGGCCAGATAGGGCGCGGTCGATACGCCCGCGATGGCGAAATGCTCTTCCTCGTCAAAGGGGGCATAGCCGTTGAGCCGGACATCCAAAGCATGGCCAAGATATTCAAAGCCGCCTGTGATCTGGTGAAATACCGCGCCGCGTGCCGTGCGGCGGCGGTCGAACCAGCCGTGCAGGCCCACGACGGCATCACCGCTGTCGTTCAGGCGGCGATAACCGAGGCCGAGGTTCCACTCGCGGTGATCGCCGTCGTCGCCCATCAGGCGGGCATCGGCATAGATCACCTTGTCGCGTTCCTGCGCCAGCGGTATCCAGACTTCCGTCATCAGAATGCTGCGCTCCGTCCCCGCACGGAGGTTCGTTTCCACACGCGGGCGGAAGCGCTCACTCTCGGCACGGGCGGGGGAGGCAAAGGCCATTGCCGCCGCCAGAAGGGCAACCAGCGCGCAGGAGGTCGTATAAGCGGAGCGGTTCAAATGGGCGGGCATGGACAGGCTTCCAAGGATGCCGTTAAAGCATATCCTAATATAACATACCCTTATATGTGAGCACGAATGAAATCCTTAATTTTTAGACAGTTAGGGGAAATCTTTGACAAATACCGCACGGGCGGACGGCTTTTCCCCGCGCGGGCAAAAGAAAAACCCGGCGCGATGCCGGGTTTCTCTTCAAGTACTTCAGATAGTGAGGAAAATGAAAGCTATACCGAAGCCTTAAGCCGTAGTTGCTGCCGGCTGCATCGTGACAGCACGCTTGGGCGCGGCGATATCCAGAGCTTCACGGGCGTTCTCAACACGGGCGGCGATTTCCGCACCGAAGGCTTTGTAGGTTTGCGTTTGATCGAAACCAGCTTGGAATTTGTTCAACGTCATGGCCGCACCTCGTTTTTGTTCTTTTCTGTCTTCTCTCGGGGCTTTTTTGTTTCTTTCGAAATTTAATTGCCCTGTAACTATAGGATGCGAAAGAAACGCATAGCTGTCAAATCGGATAACCCATAATGCCTGTGGATGAAGTTAATTTAGTCTTAAATATGAAGGTATTATAAAAATTTGTTCACAGGCCTTTTTGTGCATGAAAAAACGCCCCCGAAGGGGCGTTTTTGCGAGAGATTCTCAAGTGATTCTATGCGAATCGATTCTTTCCGGCCGGAAGGGAAGGCCGCAAAACCCTTTAAAATTCGCCCAAATTACGGCGTATAGCCGTTTTTGTGCGTTTGTTTGGCCGCCGGCGCATCGACGCCGTAGCTGGCCATCAGCTGCTGCCCGCCCGATACGCGTTCAACAACGGCGTTTTGGACGAATTCGATATCTTCTTTACCCAGTTGCATGCTGTGCAATTTCATGATTACCCACCCCTTATTCAGTCTTTATTTGGCTCTTTCCTGTTTCAGGTATAGCTCTAATGACTCATGGTGGCCCATTTTTCCTAATTCGTCAAGGAAATTGTATTCTGTAAAGGTTTCCTGATCGTTCAGCTCGCAAGCTACGGTACACATGTACCATATTTTGTCCTCATGCTTGGCCATGCTGACTTTCATATGTTCTTCCAGCGGGGCCTTGAGGCTGGGGTGCTTGATTCCGGCGCTTTCCTGCTGGGCTTCGCGCAGAATGCCGGCCAGCATCAGCACAAAGCGGCTGGGGCTGACGGGGTTGTTGCGGTTGAAGCCGATGTAAACAAGATTGGGCTCCGGTAAATAGGTGGTCGGCTGCGGCGTGGACATGATGCGCACGACGATGTTGTTGATGCGCACGAAATCAACCAGCTGCTGGCCGTGGGCCGAGTGGTTGAGGATGTCGAGCGCCGTGGACACCATGACTTCATCGCTGGGCAAGGGCTGCCCGGGCTTGAGAAGGTCGTTGAGTTTAGGTACTTGCTCGTTCATCTTGCGTGTGATCCTTTGGCCGTACCGGCTTGTTGTTCAAGGCCGTCGGGCGCGACAGATCAGCCTTCCAGCCACGCATGGCTGTTGGGGCTGTAGGGGAAATAAATACCGTTTAGCAAAAGCGTCTGGTCCTGGAAGGACAGTTTGCCGTCTTCCGTCACCAGAATGGTGGAGGAGATCAGGCCGCCGCCGTAATACAGCGTGCCGTTGACGCGGAAAACCTTTGCCGCCGCATTTTGCGATACCTGCAGCGGTTTGAAATTCGTAATCACAATCTCGCGCTGCTCTTTCGTCAGGGCGCTGATGAAGGGCAGTTTTTTCGGATCCTTGATCAGGAAAACATCGCCTTCGCTTCCTTGCACATTGGCGAAGAAGAAATCGAGATAGGCGATGGTGTTCATCTCGTTCAGGCGGATGGGGTCTTTTTCATTCGCCGTATAGATGGGGTTGGCCGTGCCGTCCAGCGCGATGAATTCTTCGCCGTCGCTCAGATAGGTGAGGCTGAAGGTCGGCATGGTCGCATAGTTGACCAGGCGGTAATGTTTGTAACGGCTGTAAAACGGCAAGGTGCGCCAGGATACTTCCGTCGCTTCCTTGGAAAACACAACGGCATCGCGACTGCCACTGAGATGGTCCAGCACGCGATGTGCGTCTGCTTTAGCTAATCTTGTCCAGAGTGGTTGCATGACTCCCCTTTAACCGGAATAAAGTATAACAATCTTGCGGCTAAAGAAATAGACTTTCTTTTCGAGTTTTCTGTTTAAACATCAGGAACTTGTTTCAGCGCTTCCCGCACCACATCCGTGCCCGCGCCGGGACGGTAGGCATCGCTGCTCAGAATCTGGCGAAAGCGCCGCGCGCCCGGCAAGCCTTGGTACAGACCAAGTATGTGCCGGCTGATATCTTTCAAGGGCAGGCCGTTCTGTAAACAGCGCTCGATATAGGGCATCAGTTGTTGCATGACATCGTGGCGGCTGCGGATTTTTTCGGGCGGCGTGCCGAAAACCGTCGTTTCCAGTTCGGCCAGGAAATAGGGGTTCTGATAGGCTTCGCGCCCGATCATCACGCCATCGACATGGGGCAGAATTTCCTGAACATGTTCAACGGTTTTGATGCCGCCGTTGAGGATAATCTTTAACTGTGGAAGATCCTTTTTCAACCGGTAGGCGACATCCCATTTCAAGGGCGGAATGGTGCGGTTTTCCGCAGGGCTGAGGCCGTTCAGCCAGGCCTTGCGCGCATGGATGATAAAGGTATCGCAGCCTTTTTCCGCAATCGGCGCAATGAAATCGAGCAGGAACTGATAGCTGTCGTTTTCATCAATGCCGATACGCGTTTTGACGGTAACGGGAATATCCGTTGCCTGTTTCATCGCATCAATGCAATCGGCGACAAGGCGCGGCGTTGCCATCAGGCAGGCGCCGAATTGCCCGCGCTGCACGCGGTCGCTGGGGCAGCCGCAGTTGAGGTTGACTTCGTCATAACCATAATTTTCGGCCATTTTGGCGCAAATGCCGAGTTCTTTCGGATCCGATCCGCCCAGTTGCAGGGCAACGGGATGCTCTTCGGGATTGAAGGCAAGGAGATCCGTTTTCTTGCCATAAACCAGTGCGCCTGTTGTGATCATCACGGTATACAGCAGGGCGTTGGGCGAAATCAGGCGCAGGAAGTAGCGGTCATGCTTATCCGTCCAGCCCATCATCGGCGCGACGGAAACGCGGCGATCCAGCCCTGCGGCGGCGGGGGCGGTTTTGGCGGCGCGGGCGGCCGGTGCTATGTCCAGTGCGTTTTTCATCGGGCTGATATTTATATTATTATGGATAAAAAGTCCAGTTTTACGGGGCGCGCCGGAAACGACGTGTTTTTTTAGACGTATTTTCAAAGGCATGGGATATAAAATCTTTCGCGAAAAAACTACAGAAAAATGTTTAATCGCAAAGGTTTTATGCTTATTCTCTCCGGACGTTCATAAAAAATAACGCGAAGTATAATGATACCAGGAACCCGATACATTCTGCCCGTGCTGCTGTTGCTTTGCGGGCTTGCCGGATTTGCGGCGACGCCGGCGCGCGCGGACAGCGCGGATGAAGCCGTGGCCAGTGCGGACAGCACCGCAGCCTTGCCCGTGCCGCGTTTCGTGACGCTGGCGACAGATGAAGTCAACCTGCGCACCGGCCCGGGGCTGCGCTATCCTGTGAAGCTGGTCATCAAACGCAGCGGCCTGCCCGTGGAAATCATCCGCGAATTCGACATCTGGCGTCAGGTGCGCGATGTGGACGGAGAAGAGGGCTGGGTGCACAAGAGCATGCTTTCCGGCCGCCGCAGCGTCATCGTGCGTGGTCAGATGCAAACGCTGCTGCGCGCGCCCAAGACCGATGCGATGCCCGTGGCCAGACTGGAGCCGGGCGTGATCGCGACGCTGGAAACCTGCAATGCGGATTGGTGCAACCTCAGCGTCGGCGGTTATGCCGGCTGGATCAAAAAAGAACATCTCTGGGGCGTATACCCGGATGAAACCTTCAAGGAGTAATCCCTTTTGACAACAGCGGATTCCCAGGAAAAGTTGAAAGAAGAAGCGAAGGCCATCCAGCAACGCCTCTCGGCGCTGATCAAGGACGGCGATCTGAAAACGCGCGTGGTGCGCACGGTCTGCATCTATGCGGGGATGATCACCGAAACGCTGCTGGAATACGAAGAACCCGATGTGGTCATGGAACAGGCCTTCCACCGCATTGCCGATCTTTTGCAATCCGACCCCGCCGCCGGCGAAGATGAACAGGGGCTGATGCCGCTGGCGCATGATATCGATCACGATACCGAACTGGGCCGCCATCTGGCGCGCGGCGTGGCGAAGAAACTGCCCAAGGGGCTGGATGATGTGCATGAGATCGCCATCGCGCTGATCATTGCCGATTTCCCGATGTGGGAAGGGCAGGGGTTTGCGCGCGCGGAAACGCTACGCCTGCTGATTGAAACCGTCATCATGGCCCTGACCTTCGAAATGGCGACGCAGGATTTCTGCGATCTCCTGATCGAGGAGTTCATTGCCGAAGGGCATACCTCCGCCGAGGCGATTGTCGCCATTTCCGCCGTTGCCGGTTATTACCTGACGGCGGCCGAAACCAAGATGGCGCTGCCCGAGGATATCGAAACCGCGCTGACGAATGTCATGGTGCGCGAGACCTTGCGCTATGAAACGCCGGGGCCGAAAAACTGGCAAACGCTGGCCCCCGCAAATGATGCGGAGAACCATGATATTCCGGAATACCTCGGCAAATTGCGCCCTGAAATTGAAGCGTTTTTCGACATGATCGGGCTTGAAAACCCGCTTGGCCGCGCCGTGGCCGTGGCCAAGGCGGCAGGGCGGATGATTGCCGTAATCACTGTCGAAGATGTTGGACAGATACACCCAAGTATTGCAAAATCACTTGCAAAAACAGGGATGATTCTGGGCGCGCGACATCGGGACGACACCTGACGAACAGCGGCCGCGTGGCATGTCCAGAGCAGGGAGCGCCCCTGCCGCCCGATGGAGACCAGAAAGAAGTAAGATGCAAAATACACAACTGAAAGCTTCCGAACAGGCAATGACACATCAACAAAAATCCAGCTATACCTACGATGACCTCATCTCCTGCGCAAAGGGCACGCTTTTCGGCCCCGGCAACGCCAAGCTGCCGATGCCGCCGATGCTGATGTTCGACCGCATTACCCAGATTTCCGAAACGGGCGGCGCCTTTGACAAGGGTCAGCTTGTGGCCGAGCTGGATGTGAAGCCCGACCTGTGGTTCTTTGCCTGCCATTTCGAAGGCGATCCGGTCATGCCGGGCTGCCTTGGCCTGGATGCCGTCTGGCAGTTGCTCGGCTTCTATCTCGGCTGGACGGGCGCGCCCGGCTCCGGCCGCGCGCTGGGCGTGGGCGAGGTGAAATTCACCGGCCAGGTTCTGCCCGAAGCGCAAAAGGTGACCTACCGTCTCGACATCAAACGCGTGATCAACCGCAAACTGGTGCTCGGCATTGCCGACGGCACGGTCGAGGTGGACGGCAAGGTGATTTACGAAGCCAAGGATCTCAAAGTCGGCTTGTTTGAAAATCCGCGCAGCCTGTAACGGCGGCGCGAGGATAACGGCGGGAGGCTCATCTCTCGCCGTTATGCCGTGTATCCAGCATTTTTTCCCAAGGCGCATCATGCTTCACCACGCGCCGCTATCCAAGGAGAGGTAACATGACAAGAAGAGTCGTCGTGACGGGGATCGGGATCGTATCTTGCATCGGCAACGATCAGGATACGGTGACGCAATCCCTCAAAAACGGCACCTCCGGCATCGTCGCGGCGCCGAAATATGCGGAAATGGGATTCCGCAGCCATGTGGAAGGCCGCCCGCAGATCAATCTGGAAGACGTGATTGACCGCAAACTGCTCCGCTTCATGGGAGAGGGCGCGGCCTATAACTACATCGCCATGGAACAGGCCATCAAGGATGCGGGGCTGGAGGAAAAAGATATTTCCAACGAGCGCACGGGTCTCATCATGGGCTCCGGCGGTCCCTCCACCAAAAACCTTCTGGAGGCCTTCGACGTCAGCCGTGAAAAAGGGCCGAAGCGCATCGGGCCTTACATGGTGACGCGCTGCATGTCCTCCACCAACTCGGCCTGCCTTGCGACACCGTTCAAAATCCGCGGCGTGAACTATTCCATCACCTCCGCCTGCGCGACCTCCGCGCATTGTATCGGCAACGCGGCGGAGCTGATCCAGTGGGGCAAGCAGGACATCGTTTTCGCCGGCGGCGGGGAAGAACTGGATTGGTCCCTGACCGTGCTGTTCGATGCCATGGGCGCGCTGTCGTCCAAATACAACGACACGCCGGAAAAGGCATCCCGCGCCTATGACGCAAACCGCGACGGTTTCGTCATTGCGGGCGGCGGCGGCACGCTGGTGCTGGAGGAATACGAACACGCCAAGGCACGCGGCGCGAAAATCTATGCGGAGCTGACGGGCTACGGCGCGACATCCGACGGTTACGACATGGTCGCTCCCTCCGGCGAAGGCGCAAAGCGTTGCATGGATATGGCGATTTCCACCGTCAAAGGGCCGATTGATTACATCAACACGCACGGCACATCGACGCCGGTGGGCGACGGAGCGGAGCTGAAGGCGATCAAGGAAACCTTCGGCGACAATATTCCGGCCTTCAGCTCCACCAAATCGCTGACGGGGCATTCCCTCGGCGCGACGGGCGTGCAGGAAGCGATCTATACGCTTTTGATGATGAAGCATAACTTCATCTGCGCTTCCGCCAACGTCGAAACGCTGGACGAAGCGGCGGCCGGCATGCCCATCGTGCTGGAACGCAAGGATAACGTGAACATCAACCATGCCATTTCCAACAGTTTCGGCTTCGGCGGCACGAACTGCACATTGGCATTCTCCAAACTGGACGCATAAAAATGACAACGAAACTGATGCAAGGCAAACGCGGGTTGATCATGGGGGTCGCAAACGACCATTCCATCGCCTGGGGCATTGCCAAAACGCTGCACGAACACGGCGCGGAAATGGCCTTTACCTATCAGGACGAGCCTTTCGGCAAACGCGTGCGCCCGCTGGCCGAAAGCATCGGCGCGGAGCATGTCGTCCAGTGCGATGCCTCGAGCGAGGAAAGCCTTGATGCGCTTTTCGACTATCTGAAAAAAGCATGGGGAAAAATCGACTTTGTCGTGCATGCCATTGCCTATTCGGACAAGAACGAGCTGAAGGGGCAATATGTGGATACCACGCTCGGCAACTTCCTGACGTCGATGCATGTGTCCTGCTATTCCTTTACCTCCGTCGCGCGCCGCGCGAAAGACATGATGCCCGACGGCGGCAGCATGGTCACGCTGACCTATCTGGGGTCGGAGCGCGTGATGCCGAACTACAACGTCATGGGCGTGGCAAAGGCCGCGCTGGAGGCTTCCGTGCGTTATCTGGCGGCCGATCTCGGCCCGCAGGGGATCCGCGTGAACTCCATTTCCGCAGGGCCGATGCGCACGCTGGCCGGTGCCGTGATCGGCAATGCCCGCCATACCTTCAAATTCACCACGCAGGCATCGCCGTTGCAGCGTCCCGTTACGCTGGAGGAACTGGGCAATACGGGGCTTTATTTCCTCTCCGACCTGTCCTCCGCCGTCACCGGCGAGAACCACTATGTCGATTGCGGTTTCAACATCATCGCCATGCCGCGCAAGGAAACCACCGACGAAATCGCCAGCGAAAACGGGAAGGGGTGATCCATGCCGTTTCTTGTTCATGCCCCCGATTACCCCGATGCGCTGGAGCGCCGCATGGCGGCACGGCAGGCGCATCTGGATGCGCTGGCCGCGATGAAGGCGGAGGGCAAGGTGCTTTATGCCGCCGCCCTGCTGAATGACAACGGCGATATGGCAGGCTCCGTGCTTGTCGTCGATCTGCCCGACCGCGCCGCCGTGGAGGCATGGCTGGAAAGCGAGCCCTATATCCTGCAAAACGTCTGGGATAAAAACCGCTTGTCGGTGCAGGCCTGCAAACCCGCCGCGCTGAAATAAACAACAGCCGCACAAAAAAAGCCCCCGAATGTTCGGGGGCTTTTTTGTTGCAAGCCGCGCGGGCTTATTTTGCGATCGCGGCGGCGTAGTTTTTGGAAACCTGTTCCCAGTTCACAACCGACCACCAAGCCTTCAGGTAATCGGCGCGGCGGTTTTGGTAGTTGAGGTAATAGGCATGTTCCCACACATCGTTGCCCAGCACGGGCGTGCCTTTGACTTCGGCCACATCCATCAGCGGATTGTCCTGATTGGGGGTGGAGGTCACGGCGAGTTTGCCTTCGGGCGTCACGATCAGCCACGCCCAGCCGGAACCGAAGCGGCCGACACCGGCTTTTTCAAATTCTTCCTTGAAGGCATCGACGGAACCGAAGGTTTCGGTCAGCGCTTTTTCCAGATCGGCGGAAGGCTTGCCGGATTTGTCGGCGGGGCCCATCAGCTGCCAGAAGAAGCTGTGGTTCCAGTGGCCGCCGCCGTTGTTGCGCACGGCGGTATTGTATTTGGAAATGTTGCGCACGATCTCGTCGAGCGTTTTGCCCGCCAGTTCCGGCGTGGCTTCGATCTGTTTGTTGAGGTTATCGACATAGGCTTTGTGGTGTTTGCCGTGGTGGGTTTCCATGGTCTTGGTATCGATCACGGGCTCCAGCGCGTTCGGCGCATAGGGCAGATCGGGCAGGGCAAAGCCGCCGCTTGCCTGTTGTTCTGCGGCCAGCGCCGGCATCACAGCCATGCCGAGCATAACGGTTGTTGCGAGAAGTGCAGTCATCATGGGGATGGATCCTTTCCTGTTGGTGACAAAGGTATCGGGAAATCTTGTTTTGCGGTTGCACCATAGCAGATAGCGCCGCCGCTGGCAAAATCAAGAAACTCTCCCGATAGGCTGCCGCGTGCCGTGTTGTGCGTGATTATTTTTAATAAAACCCTTCGCCCCCGCAGGGGCGGGGGAGAGCGGGCGTGATGACGGTATATATGGAGTCTCAGCGGCGCTTAGGCACGCGCAGCGGATTTATTTTCCGCAATCTCCTCACCGCGCAGGGCGGCGCCGAAGGCTTCGAAGATTTTGACGGAAGACGGGTTCAGGCGGAAATCGCCTTCGGGGTGCCATTGCGTGCCGACAATGAATTTTTTATCGGGCAGGGACAGGGCCTCGATCACGCCGTCTTCGGATACGGCCTCCACAAACAGGCCGTCACCCGGTTTGTCGATGCCTTGCGTATGCAGCGAGTTGACCATGAAAGGTTGCGTCAGGCCGATTTTTTCAAAAAAGCCGCCGGGATTGGGCAACATTTTATGCGCGGGCAATTCATAGACCGCCTGCAGGGCCATATCTTTTTTCTCGCGGTGGTCATTTTTGCCCGGCTGTTCATGAATATACTGGTGCAGCGTACCGCCCAGCGCGACGTTAAGCTCCTGAAAACCGCGGCAAATGGCGATGAGCGGCTTGTCCAGCTCGATCAGGCGATGGATCAGCGGAAAGGTCGTCGCATCGCGGGTGAGGTCGAGATAACTGTCCTCGAATTTCTGTTCGGTGTTATATCGCGCGGGGCAAACGTGCGACGGCGCGCCCGTCAGCAAAACGCCGTCTGCAATATGGGCGTAATCTTCATAACGGATATGGTCTTGCGTTGCGGGCAGCAGCAGGGGCACGGCACCGGCGGCATGCAGCAAAGCCTGCACATAGGTATCGCGCACGAAATGGCCGGGCATGCCGTTGCGGTCGATGATATTGGTCGGGATCAGGACGACGGGTTTTTGTTTGGACATGATTGCCTCTGTAGTCTTTTTGTTTGTTATCGGGGTCGATCCGTTACCGTCCTGGCAGGCAGCTGTGGTGGGGCATGTATTGCGGTGCGGTAGGTCTTAATACTATTTTAATCCGTTTTTTCATAGATCACGAAGTTTTTTTGCACATCGCCGACCGCTTCCCACGTACCGCTGAAGCCGGAGGGGATCAAAAAACTGTCGGGCGCGGTGAATTCCTGCGCT
>Ga0182793_1000203_pt1 | contig 53739 bp, 45 predicted proteins | sample Passage237A_FD_130498 | JGI IMG/M metagenome (GOLD analysis project Ga0182793, IMG submission 130498) | Cellulose adapted compost microbial communities from Newby Island Compost Facility, Milpitas, CA, USA - Passage2 37A (version 2) (version 2) ... | reverse complement strand
GGCCGGCTTTCGGGCTGAGCCTGAAGCAGCAGCGGGGCCGAAAGAAGCAAGCAAATAAACAAGGATTTCACTAAAATAGGTTTTCAGCAAAATACCAATAACGGAACAGTTTTGAAAGTGGGGATAATAAGTTTATCTAAATGGCTAAATATGTATGGATGTCGGGAAACATGCCGGGTAAGCGGACAGCCCCATTCGACCTTTAGCTTTGCTTTATATCTAAATGGAGATTATTAATGCCGTTGGATGGCCGGGAGAATTTTGGAGGCTTCAAGGAAAGAAGACGTGTCGCACTATGGATACTCCTCCTGTTTTTTTCTGGATTGCTTCGCCTTCGGCTCGCAATGACGTGAAGGGAAGCGGCTCTCAACGATGTGAGGGGCGGCTTGCGATGCTTTGGGGTGCGCGTCGTTGCGAGGACTCCGCCCGAAGCGATCCAGAATTAAGCGACCTCGCACTGCGGTTTAGGGAGGTGCACGATGGCGCAGGGGATGTCGTGTCATTGCGAGGCCCCCCCGAAGCCATCCAGTAGGGTAAGCGTCGGAAATTCCTCGCTGTATGAAAGAGAACTGATAAACGCCTTGTCTTTCAGCCATTGTTCGCACGTGGCGGTGCTCCTATCGTTAACCTAAAATACTTCATTCTTTCGGCTACACCATCTACGATAGGCAGAAACGGATGGCTATTTTTACCTTAAACTCCATTCCCACCGACATGTCGGCAGCCAACAAAGTTCGGGGCAAACTGTTGATATTGGACTATGAAACAAATCATCGCACAAATAAGGGCCGAGCTCATTTCTATTGCCGATCCTGTGGCACAGGAGACGGCAAAGCGGTATTTTAAGGAGGAGATCAAGGTATATGGAATCAGGAACCCGGTTGTGAAAAGTCTTGCACAGAAAACTCTGAAAAAAATTTCCAGCACCGAAAAACAGAAAGTGTTTGAAATCTGCGATGATCTCTGGCAGTCTGGATATCTGGAAGAGGGGATATTGGCCTGCGACCTGGCCTACTCGCAGCGCAAATTCTTCGAAGAGGCGGATTTTAAGGTATTCGAGAACTGGGTACAGCTTCACATTAGCAACTGGGCATGTTGTGATACCTTCTGCAATCATACCGTTGGGGAATTCCTGATGCGGTTTCCAAAATGTGTAGGCGGGTTATCCAAATGGGCCAAATCGCCGAACCGTTGGGTAAGGAGAGCTGCGGCCGTGTCATTGATTGTGCCCGCGCGTAAGTCGATATTTGTCGACGAAGCCTTGAAAATTGCCGACATTTTACTTGAAGATAAGGACGATATGGTGCAGAAGGGTTACGGTTGGCTGCTGAAAACCGCAGCAGAATCGAATCCGGAAAGGGTTATTGATTTTGTTATGAAACGAAAATCCAAAATGCCCAGAACCGCATTGCGGTATGCCATTGAAAAGATGCCGCCCGAAATAAAGAAAGCGGCCATGGCAAAATAACCGGCCAATATCCGGCTATAAAAAAGGGTTAGTTTCCTCCGACTCCGGTGGAGCAAATTCATTGAGAATGGAAAGCAGTTTCCCATACTCCCAGGGAAATATCTGTCGCCCGAGTACCACTGTTTCGTTGTTGTAATCGAAAGCGACTTTTCTGGCATGATATCGGTCTTCGACGAGTTCATCCTGAATATATCGGAAGTTTTTTATGGCACCGATTTCATATTCAACGCCTCGGGTTCTGAGGCCACCGCTGATGTGCGTGAGGCTTTCGTGGGTAAAAAGAAGGTATTCTGAGGCGAATGCCGTGTGAAGAAACCGAAAGCCCGATCCGACAAGGATTGCAGAAATCAGAAAGCTGATTGCCTGAAACAGGTGGTCGTAATAGGATACGGTGGTGCGATAAGCCAGGGCGCAGCCGCTGAAGAAAAGGACCACGGCCAACAGCAGATTGAAAATTTTCCAGGGAGAATCGAGTTCAGAACTCAGCATCACTTTTTTACCTCCGGAAATATCCGATACCATCAGACGCTCACGATAGTCATTACTCGCCATTTATCCTTGTTGTTTTAGTAATAATGATTTTATCCTTTTCGTACGTGCAATACCGGTAGTTCGTTCGTAATTTTACGGTTTGTACAACGTTTGAAGTTACATATTAGCTGATTTTTTTTAAGGTCTGTTTGACATTTTGTAAAATTCTTCTAATTTGTTTAAACGAACCCAAGCATATATACCCCTATTCCAAAACCTATGTAAAAATGCAGACCCTAGTTTTTACTGCAGCACTTAGTATTTTTTCAGTGGCGGTATCCAATCATGTACGATTACGATCCCTTGAAGATTTGATTGTTAAAAAAGATCCCGCATGGCCCCTGGTTCGGTCGTGGGTGGAAAATGCGCGGAACAAGGTGGAAGTCTTGCCGGCTGATCCGAGGGCGTCGGGCGAGTCGTTGTATGAGGCCCAGGTTACCACACGTTCGCCGATCGGCGCCATTGTTTACATGACGGGAGGCATTCTGGTCGACAGTGGCTGGATTCGGATTTTGGGATCCGGGCATCCCAAGCTAACGCGATCTCTGCCCAGTTGGAACAAAGGAAAGACATCGACCCTGCCCGGCACACCTCCGCCCTTTCTTTTGATAGCCGACGATGCTATCGGCGGTTTTTTTATGCTGAATGGAGGCGGGCTGGGCAATGACCCCGGGAAAATTTATTATTTGTCGCCCAATAAGCTGATATACGAATCTCTCGGTCTTACCTATACGGAGTTTCTGCATTTCTGTTTCAACAGCGATCTGGACGAGTTTTATGGGCCGATGCGCTGGCAGGGATGGGAGGAAGAAGTGTGCCGGTTGCACGGCGATCAGGTATTTTCGGCCCCTACCCCACTTTGGGAAAGGCCTTTCGGAGATATGGCCGGAGAAAGTCGCATAAGGATCCCGGTTGGAGACATGTATGTTCAGATGCTGACCCGCAAGGCAAAACTATACCCCGGAAATAAAAATTGACATCCCTGGCGGGCAGGGTATTGCATATCTGAAATTAATAGTATAATTTTATTGGATAGGCTCTGCCTAACTAAAAAAGTCCAATGTCCGTGAAAATGGAAAGACCAATCCATCGCCCCGAAACAATTCTTTCGACACCTGCGCAACCCTTGTGCAGAGGCGCAGTCTTACAGACTTTATCCATCGAGACAAATATGATCTATCGCACTACCCGCACTACCGGAATCGGTAGGAAAATTTCTTTTGGTTTCCCGTCGGTAAAGAGATGGCTCAATGCCTTTCGGGGCCCGTTGGAAAACTATGCCGGAACATTTTATCACCTGAATTTAATAGAATGACGTAATAATACCCCTAAAACATGTCTACCCCAACCCCAACAACCGTCCTTGCTTCCTTTGAAGAAGCGTTTAAAGAGCAGCTCATGCAGATCGGCAGGAGTCAAAATATTTCGTGGAGCTTCTGGCGTGAGATTTCCAACCACTACAACGACAGCTCCAGGCTTTTTCACACGCTGCGGCATCTCGACTCCGTATATTCGTTACTGTTGGAAGTAAAGGAGGAGATTTCCGACTGGCCGATGCTGATGTTTGCTGTTGCCTACCACGACATTATCTTCAACCCCTTACGAAACAATAACCAGGCGAACAGTGCAGCCCTGGCCGTTGAGCGTTTGTATGAGCTGGGGGTAAACAAATGTCGGATTGATCTCTGTGAGGCGCATATTCTGGCCACGCGCAAACACGACTTCAGTTTGAATTCAGACACCAACTATTTTACGGACGCCGATATTGCTATATTTGGCGCGGATCCGGAAGAATACGTGGAGTACTATAAAAAAATCCGTGAAGAGTATAATATCTTTCCTACGGTGGTCTACAATCCGGGACGGCGGAAGGTTCTTGAGCATTTCCTCGACATGCCCCGGATATTCAAGACCGATTATTTTGCCGACCGTTTCGAAAAGCAGGCACGCATCAATCTCGGGATGGAACTTCAGGAACTGCTTTAGACCATCAATACGCCTGAATCGCAAGTTGGCCATCGGCCAATCCATCCGAACCTGCACGCACTACAAACTCACCACTGTTTTTCCCAGGCCTGATGATCGCCAGGCAAAGTCCGTTGAATGCTCTTCGGTTTGGAGAGGTGAACATTTCATGGCTGGTTTGCGATCCGTTATCGGTTGCGATAACCGAAGCTCCGTTGTCTACCGAGAATCGTATAAGATGATTGGCGCGGGGAACCGTATTCCCTTCTGAATCCGTAATCCTGGCCGTGATAAAAACAAGTTCTTCGCCGCCGGCCCTTACCGTTGGCCGGTAAGCCGAGAGCTCAATTTTTGCCGCCTCACCTGCGGTACGGACTTCTTTTGTCATCACGGTCTTTCCCTGCATTCGCGAAACGGCCTTCAGCGAACCCGGTTCGTAGGGCACCCTCCACATCACATGGAGGTCGTCGGTCGTCTTACGCCGGGCACCGAGGGATTTCCCGTTGAGAAAGAGTTCGACCTCTTCAGCGTTATTATAATAAGCCCATACATCAACAGTACCGCCCGGACCCCAATTCCAGTGCGGCAGAATATGCAGAACGTTTTTATCGGTCCATTCGCTTTGATACATATAGTAGGTGTCCTTTGGAAATCCCGCCAGATCGAGGATTCCGAAATAGGAACTACGAGACGGCCAGATATATGGAGTGGGTTCGCCTATGTAGTCGAATCCTGTCCAGATATATCCACCCGAAAGCCAGGGATATTTTTTGATTAGTTTCCAGGTTTCTTCATGTGTGCTTCCCCAGGGTGTAGAAACATGGTCGTAGGCTGAGACGGTATTATCGGCATTACCTCCGGTAAAGACCTCATCCCATTTGCGGGGCCACCGTCGAATGGAATCGGAGGGAATCCGATCGTAGTGCCCGCGCGTAGCAAGCGCACTCACGGTTTCCGACCCGATAAAGGCGGCACCGGGAAAGCTGTCGCGGAAACTTCGGAACAGCCGATGTTCGTAGTTGAATCCGATGAGATCCAGAACTCCGGCTTTCACGAGTGGGTTGGAAGGTTTTGGATTGCTCAGTGCCGCAACGACAGGTCTTGTGGGATCAAATCGTTTTACAATGGCCGTTAGTTCGCGGCAGATTTCACCACCCAGTGGATTTTTGGCATCCCATTGTTCGTTGACTTCATTGCCGATGCTCCAGATAAATACGGATGGGTGATTTCGGTCGCGGCGGATCAGATCTTCGAGATCTCTGACATGCCATTCCTCCCAATCGAGATGATAGTCGAATTCATTCTTTTTGAGTGTCCAGACATCGAAGGCCTCGTCCATTACAATGAACCCCATACTATCGCAGAGGTCCAGCAGTTGCGGGGCGGGCGGATTATGGGCTGTACGGATTCCGTTGCAGCCCATCTCCTTCAGAATTTCCAACTGACGGCGGGCTGCACTGATATTAAACGCAGCGCCGAGGGCACCGAGGTCATGGTGATTGCAGACGCCGAGGATCTTTTTGGGTTGACCATTCAGGAAGAAGCCCTGTTCCGGATCAAAATGAAAGGTTCGTATTCCGAACCGCGTAGTGTAGCGATCGGTTTCGCTATTGCCGGAACCAATAATGGTTTCTGCTTCGTAGAGTACCGGCGATTTATCGCTCCAGAGTTTCGGGTGGTTGACGATAAGTTCGTGGATTATTTCGTTATGATCCGAAGTAATGTATTGTGGTGAGGTCTTTGTTGTGATAGTTTGACCTTCGGGATTTCGTATTATGGTGGTAATGTTTGCCATTCGGTTTTTGCCGAAGTGGTTTCGGATTTGAACGACACAGCGGACCATCGCTTTTTCTTTTGAGACCAGAGGGGTGGTGATATGGTGTCCCCATTGATCAACACGAAGCTCATTGGTTTTTTCCAGCCACACATCGCGATAAATGCCGGACCCAGAGTACCAGCGCGAATTGGGTTGTTTTGAATTATCGGCTCGTACGGCGTTGAGGTTGGTGCTGTTTAAATTCAGGAAGTCGGTGATATCGTAACTGAAGGAAAGATATCCGTTGGGACGTTTCCCAACGAGCTTTCCATTGACCCATACTTCGGAGTTGCGGTATACGCCATCAAAGTGAATAAACCAGCGGCAATCCGTATCGGCGGGCCACGGGAGTGTGAACGATTTTCTGTACCAGCCGTCGCCGCCGCGGAGGGCACCGCCGCCTACTCCGCCAGGGCTGGTAGAGTCGAAGGGCAGTTCGATGCTCCAGTCGTGGGGGAGATCAAGTCGTCTCCAGTGGGAGTCGTCGTAATCTGTTGAATACGGTGATCCGGAAGGGGACAGGGAGAATTTCCAGTCCTTGCCGAAGTTAAGCTTTCTTCTTTCCTGAGTATAACCTGTTGAAATTGAAATTAATAGTATCAGCACAGCAAAACCCGTCAGACGAAGGAGCCGATTTTGCATTGTCGGGTATTTTTTGTATCTTAATAGAATGCACTTGTGGGAGTAAGATACAAAATATTGGGTCGATAAAGCTTTGTCAACCTAATCTGGCGCAGAGCTCCTGCTCTATACCCAACACCTCCCAATCTGGCCCCACTTAATCTGGCGCAGAGCTCCTGCTCTGTGCCCAATACCTACCAATCTGACCCCACCTAATCTGGCGCAGAGCTCCTGCTCTGTGCCCAACACCTCCCAATCTGACCCCACTTAATCTGGCGCAGAGCTCCTGCTCTGTGCCCAATACCTACCAATCTGACCCCACCTAATCTGGCGCAGAGCTCCTGCTCTGTGCCCAATACAATCCCGATCTTCTCCCACCTACTCTGGCGCAGAGCTCCTGCTCTGTGCCCAATACCTCAAAAAAATCGCCGGGCAAACCCGTCGATTAATAGTATTACGAAAACATCCTATTATCGGATAACCTTTCCCGCGACTTTACCCACCGTCAGGCCCTGTACGACTATGGAGAATACTACGACGAAATAGGTCATTTCCAGCAGCAGCTCCTTATACAAACCGCTCTTGAGCGAAAGGACCAGGGCTATCGATACGCCGCCCCGGAGACCGCCCCAAACGAGTACGGTGAGCGAGCTGCGACTGAGTCTGGGATTGAATGGAACAACGAGCGAGGGCAGCCAGATGGAGACAAAACGGGCGAAGAGTACGATAAAAATGGCCACCATCGAAATCGCCCAGTAGCTCTGGAGATCCTTGATCATCAACAATTCAAATCCGATGAAGAGGAAGAGGATAGCATTGAGGATCTCATCAATCAGTTCCCAGAATTTACCGAGGTAATCCCGGGTTTCGGCCGACATCGTCACCGCACGTCCCAGGTTTCCGATGATCAATCCGGCAGAAACCATGGTCAGCGGCCCCGACATATGCAGGTAGTGGGCGATCATATACCCACCCATTACAACAGAGAGGGTAATCAGAGCGGATACGATATAGTCGTCGATACTCTTGATGGCCTTTGATGCGGTGATACCCAACGCCAAGCCCAACAGCAATCCACCACCGGCCTCCTTAAGCAACAGCCAGCTGACAGCACCGAGTGAAATCTTTGTAGTTTCCGTTTCAGCAAGTTGTAGAATCACGGCGAACAACACAACGGCTACCCCATCGTTGAATAGCGATTCACCCGCGATTTTGGTTTCCAGCGACTTGGGGACATCGGCTTTTTTCAGGATTCCCAAAACAGCAATTGGGTCGGTGGGTGATATCAGTGCACCGAAAAGAAGACAGTACATTAAGGGAAGCTGAATACCGAAAAAAGGCATCAGATGGTAAAGGATATATCCGATGACAAAAGTTGACAGGATTACACTCAGGGTTGAGAAGGTAAGAACCGGAAGTCTTTGCTTACGCAGGTCGGCGAAATTTACGTGGATGGCACCCGCAAACAACAGGAAATTCAACATGGCGCCCATAAGCACTTCAGTAAAATCGAACTCGGTGAGCAACTTCATCAGACGATCGGTCATCCCCGGGAATATGATATTCCCTCCAAAGCGGACGACCAGCGATACCACGATCGCCATTAGCATAATTCCGATTGTGGAGGGTAATTTTAAGATGCGGTGGTTCAGATAAGCAAACAACGATGCCAAAACGATGAGAACAGAAAACGAATAATATAACTCCATAGTCTTATTTTTTCAATGATGTATCTGATTAGTCAGTACATCGGCAAAAAGTTATGGATGCACGCGGTACACCAGTTAAAAAAAATAATCCGGAAATCAAAGGTTCAATCCGGAGGAGCGGAAAATTACGCAATTTCTGCGATGGGGTGAAACCAGCGTGGACATTTTTATACACGTGCGTTTCAAAAAACGCCATCTATTCGCTGAGAAAAAAAAACCGGCATAATGCCGGTCGAGGTTTCGAAGTAAGGTTACAGTATTTAATCAGGATTGTATATTAAAGTCTACAGTAATACCATTAATCAACATTCGGCTGCCTTCGTAGGTGATTTTCCCGTTTGCCGGTGCAACCACGATAACGGCAGCACTGCCTGCGGGAATTTTGATCCGGGCCGAACTGCGCACCTTGCGGGCAACAAAGGATGCGCTCACCGTATTATACAGGTCGAAGCCGCCAGCCTCCGGAAGTTGAATCGTAACTTCTTTGTCCTCCCGGTATGGATTATAAAAAAGATAGGAAGGGTAAGCGCTGTCCCTGAAGAAGTCGGTTGCAAGCAGGTCGAGTTGAAGAATTCCGGAGACGTCTGTTTTGCGGATTATACTTCCGAAGATACCCACATGTCCGCTTCCGTATACACTAAACTGTGAGACGTCCGGATTTTTGCCGGGAACCCATTTGGGACCATCGCCCTGAGCAACCGGTCCGGGAATATGCGCGTATTCATCAAATGTAGATGTTTTCACCAGCCCTTCATAGGCGATCACCCCCTTGGTTACAGCGGCATGTTGCGGAAGGGTTTCATGGTCATCGGGAATATGTTCGGGGTAGAAAAAACGGGCGGCGTTGGCTGCATTTAACATCCACTTGCCTATGGCACCGGCATACTCCTGCTTGTAGCGAACCAGAGGAATCAGAGGCCAGGCAAAGTCGTAGGTGTTCATCAAAAATCCATAACCGCCGTGATCGACGGTGCTTCCCACGATACCGGAAATATCGAAACCATTCCAGTTGCCCACCAAAACACCCCAACCTTCACGGCATTTCGGAGTACCGTCAAAACTCCATTCCAGCATTTTCCTCAGATCGAAATCCTGCCTTTGCTCGACATTCATTCGGGCAGCTAAATAGGCACCAAAAGGCATAAGCACTTCGTAAGTGGGATTTTCGGTTTGCGACTGAAGGGCTTTCATGGCGCTGATGGCGCCTTTAAGGTAACGTTCATCGCCAAACTTTTTGTAGGCAGAATACAGCACCCAGGCATGTCCTGCCGCGGCATCCGGCTGAGGGCAAATATGCGAACGAACCGGCGTCATCTTTCCATAATCAAAAAAAGAATAACTGTAATCGCCGTTGAGAATAGAGTCTGCCTCATAAAATTTATCCGCTATCGTCCGGGCTATTTCTGCAAAACCGGGCGCATGGGGATAGCGGTCGTAAATCGCATAAAAAAGAACATTGGGAAACACATCATACCACCAGTCACGACCGTACCCGCCTCCAAGCATAGCCACTTCCGGGTTGGTATTGTTCATCATAATATTCCAACCGGCGTCGCGGTTGAAGTAGTTCTTCAACATGCTCACATAATCCGTACCGTGTTGGTCCGCCTTGTTTATTCCCACCAGAGAAGCACCGAGAACAGCCCCCATGGTTGCGAGCGCTTCGTGAAACATGCCCTGATGTACACCTGGTCCCTGGCGGACATCACCGATAGCGGTATAGATGCCCGCAACCGGTTGCGGGAAATTCTTTCCCGAACTATCTATCCAGATCAGGGGCCAATATGATCCCGTAGCTTTTCGATCGTAGACCAGGCTATCGAACCGCAGAGCCATGTCGCGATAATCAATAATCTCAAAAGGTTGCGGGAGATCGGGCATCGAATCTACCCGTTTCAGTTTTTCCTGAACCACCGGCTTTCCGCCTCGATCCCCACAACCTGCCATCGCCAATATGATAAAAAGAAATAAAAGATACGCTTTCATGAATTTCATTTTTTCCTATACTGAATGTACAATTCCTTCTATCGGATCTACAGACGGCGGATTCTCCGCCGAATCGTTCATCTCTGCCGTACGTTTAATAATACTTTTGGCTACAAACACCGACATGAGCTGCAAGCCGGCAATGATAATGATTGCATATCTCAGGGCTATTTCGGTAGAGTAACCATAGGCGAGGAGCAGAAAAACGCCAGCACCGGTAAACCGACCAACATAAAGCCCGGCTTCATGATTGAGGATATAGGCAAACTCGCCCCGGTTTTCCACTTTGGAAAGCACATCAATCACCTGAAACTGAATCGGAAAATAGGCCAGGTCCATCAACGGTTTGGCAATTAGCAGCAGCAACATAAACAATACGACACCGAGCCCATTGAACAAAATACCATTGATCAACGCTGCCGCAGCAAAAAGAATCAATCCTGCAGAAAAAATACGAAGCCGATGCGAAGGAGTTGCCACGCGGCCGATTACATACATGATGACGGCCGCAATAATGGCCCCGATCGATTGGGCTGTTCCCAATGCTCCCTCCTTCCCGAGCAGCAACATGATCAGCATGGCGGGCGCTGTTACCAGAAAGCCCTGAGCAAGACCCTTCAGAAGGGCAAGTAACAGCATCTTGTACCACAGCGGATTAAACCGAAAATAGATATAACGCTGACGGGCCGGATTGGTAAACGTTCCCCGGAAACAGACAACCGACGCGATTACCGTAATCACAAAAACGGCTGCCGTAATTATCGTGTAGGCACGGTGCGCGTTTCCGGAATGATCATGCGATTCGATAAACCAACCGATCATGATCGGAATAACCACCGCAATAATGGTGTAGAAAAACGTTTCGAGTCCGTAATAGTAATTTCGGTTACCATCATTGGTTATCGACAAAGCAAGATAATCGCGGTTGGCCCAATAGAAGCCGAAGGACATTCCCATGATTATTCCCGCAACACCTATTCCGGTAAGACTAAGTGTCTTCAGCGACATCATAACCATCATGGAAACGGCGCTGAGCATCATTCCGGCAGAATAGAGCTTGCGTATGTTGAAATGATTGAGCAAATAACCGTTCAGCAGGAATGTTATGGGAATACCCGTGTAAATGGTGAGCTGATAGATGACCACTTTGGTGGGGTCGTTGGAATTGCGCATTACATAGGCCGCAACGAAAATATCGATAACAGGAAGCACCAATGCATACACCAGATTGGTAAGCACCAGTATCCTGAAATTGTGCGGTTGGCTATTGAAATAGGCAATCTCCCTGCTCAGTCTGTTCTGCATAAAATCATTTTAAGACTTCCAGAATGGATTTAACGGAAAAATTGGCTCCACATACGAATTCATCCGCGGCGCCATAGTAAATGGTGAGCGTATCGCCGTCGGGATGGAGATAATGCCCGTTGGTGAAAACGACTTTCCCAAAAAAACCATTCAATTCATAATCTTCGGTGGGTATCATAATGGGTTCATCCGAACGGGCAATCAGTTTGGACGGATCTTCGAGGTCAAGAAGGGCTGCCCCCAAACAGTAGCGGTGATCATGATCCGCGCCGTGATAGATCTCGAGCCATCCAATTTCTGTTCGGATGGGAGCTGCGCCCGCTCCGACCCGCGCACTATCCCACATGCCCGGTCTTGTCCGGAGCAGACAGCGGTGGTCGCCCCAATGTAACCCATCCGGAGACGATGCAATCCAGATATAATTTCCTCCGATATCCACGCTGCTCGGTCGATGCAGCATAAAGTATCGGCCGTTTATTTTCTCTTCAAAAATGGCGCAGTCCTTATTGTGTGGCGGTAGCACCATTCCGTGCTTTTCAAACTTGCGCCAATCTTTCGTAGTGCGCAATCCAACTCCCACGCCGTTTTCAGAAACGGAGGTAAACGTCAGCCAGTACTTTCCATCAATTTCGGATACACGGCAATCTTCAATACCAAACCCTTCCAGTTTTCCTTCTCCGATGAGAAGCGGATAATCTTCGGGTTCGTAAAAAGAATGACCGTCGTCGCTGCAGAGAATACGGAGATGGGAAAGTGTGGTGAGATAGTCGCTTCCCTTATAGTTGATAACCCGGGGGTCCGACGCGTCCAGTTCGGGATCAGCAGAAGGGATTTCCATAATTTCCATGCCCGAATCCGTAAGTACCGGAAATGAAATTAGGCCCTCCTTCTGTTCCGGCCTTTCGGCAACACGTACCAGGAGCCATGTCTTCTCCTGAAACCGGAATACACCGGGATTGAGAAGACAGGCAATGGTTAGTCCCTCCACACTTGGCCGAAGATCCTTCGGCCCAAGAAGGGGATTGTCCGGAAATCGCTTTGCTAAATCTTTCATAATTCGGATCAACTTTCCCGTTGGTTATACGGTAATCTTTTATTAGTAATCGTTCTGAGGGATCGATCCGCCGGATCTGTCGACCTCACCCTGTGGAATGGGATAGAGATAGTGGCGATCCTGAAAATCGCGGCCCAGATTCCGCAGATAATCCTTGGCAATTCCCCATCTACGGAGATCATTGTAACGGTGCGACTCAAAGCCGAGCTCAACCCTTCTTTCCTGGTATATCCAGTTTCTTACGACGTCTTTATTGGTTTCATTTACGTTTCTGTCGGGCAAAGTGCCGGCGGGCGGATTTCCACCTCCGGGCATCGGCGATGTACGGGCACGTTGACGGATCTGATTAATGATTTGAATGGCATTGCCGGGATTATTCAGTTCATTGTAGGCTTCAGCCTTCCAGAGCAACACATCGGCGAACCGAATGAAAATTTTATTGGAAGGCGCATCTTCGTTGCCTTTGTTTCCGGTTCCGATTTCACCTAGTAGCTTATAGGATGCCTGCGCATTTACGTCGATGGTATAGGGTAGACGCGGATCGTTGGCCTCGAAAGCGTTCACAAAATCGGTAGTGGGGGCAATGAATCCCCAACCCATTACCGCGTTGAGACCATTACCGTTCCGTGGGTTCACCTGAAGGGTATGGTTATAGGCGAAGATAACTTCGTTCTCATTGTACTCCTTGGTGATATCAAAGGCATCGAAATAGTTTGCATTCAGATTATAGTAATTTAACCCCTGCAGCTCAGTAACCAGGGTAACTACTTCATCCCACTGTTTGTTGTACAGGGCCACCTTTGCCTGCATGGCAATCACGGCGCCTTTGGAAACACGCCATCTATCGTTGGGATCGGAGTATTTGGCGTTCGGGAGAAGATTTTTAGCTTCGGAAAGGTCGGCACGGATTTGAGTCCATACCTCTTCTGCAGTTGCCCTTCGGGCAGCTTCGTAAGCTTCTTCAATGGTGGCGATAGGCTTCAGCATCAGCGGAACACCACCAAAGTAATTGACCAAATCGAAGTAATAGAACGCTCTTAGAAAGTACATTTCTCCCTGCATCCGCTTCCGGGTAGCATCATCCATTCCAACCTTTGAAATAAAATCATTATCGTTAAGGTAAGACAGTGCTGTGTTCACCCGGGAAATCCCCTCGTAGTCGAAGGACCAAATGCCATTGAATCCGGGATTGTCGGCAGTAAAGGCAAAATTGCTGAATTCGTCCATCCATGCCTGGTCGCCATCGGGATTCCATTTTTTCTGCATATCGGCGGCGGCAATATCCTGCAGGATGACATCGGGGCGGAATACGGTTCCTCTGTTCCATTCCCATTCACCAATAAGGTTAAAGGTTGTCGACAACATCTGATAGGATCGGTTCACATAGGAAGTGACTGTACCGATGCGGGGTTCTACCTGAATATCCGCATCCGTCAGCAATCCCACCGCATCCCTTTCTATGTATTTGGTGCATCCGTAAGTTCCTGCGATCAACAGAAAAATTGCCGGAATATATTTTAGTTTCATAACTGTTCTGATTTAACGTTATTAAAACGATACATTGATACCGAAGAGAACTGCCTTCGACAGCGGGTAGGTTCCCATATCGATCAAATCAGTAGATTCGGGATCAAGGCCGGTATAATTGGTAATGGTAAAGAGGTTCTGTGCGGAGATATAGGCCCTTACATTCTGAACCTGCGGGACCGCCCTTTTTAGGAAGTTTCCGAATGTGTATCCCAATTCGATATTCTTCAATCTTAGGTAGGAAGCATCTTCCACATAGATACTGGAAATACGGCTGCTTCCGTTGTTCTGGAATGTGGAACGCGGTGTGGTGTTGCTTGTGCCTTCTCCATGCCATGCGTCGAGCGTGCGGACGCTGTGGTTGAAGGGACGTGAGTCGTAGTCGGTGATTTTCTTAAGATCGTTGTACCGGTCAACGTCCTGAACGCCCTGGAAAAGAATATTGAGGTCAAAACCCTTGAAACTTCCGCTCAGTGTTACACCATAGGAAAGTTTTGGAATGGAAACCCCGATAAAATCTCTGTCTTTATCGTTGATAATTCCGTTGTTATCAAGATCCTTGAACCGGATATCTCCCGGTCTTTCCCCTTCGTGGGTTCCCGGATTGAGCGTGCCGAACAAATGATCCTCAACTTCTTTTGTATTCTGATAAATTCCCTCCATTACGTACCCGTAGTAAGAATTGATCGGACGTCCCACCACGGTTCGATACTGATCACCTCCAAGGTATGGAAGATTGGGATGTATTTTCTTAACCTCGTTGGTTACGGTTCCCAGGTTCCCGCCGATGCTATATTTCAGGGCATGATCATTGTTCCGATAGTTGATGTTAAGCTCAATCCCCTTATTGGTTACCTCAGCCGAATTGATCATTGTCGGCTCGAGTTTCGCTCCCACAAACAACGGCAGACTCAACGGAAGAAGGATACCTCTTGTATTCTTGATGTAATAGTCAACTGCCAGGGAAAGCTTATTATTCAACAAGCCTACATCAACCCCGAGGTTAAGCTGACTGGTTGTTTCCCATTTCAGATCCGGATCACCGATACGCAGGACGCCATATTCATCGCCCTCCTTATAGGTCAGCCTTTGCCAGGTATAGTCGCCTATTTCCTGGTTTCCAAGTTCCCCGTAACTTGCGCGCAGGCGAAGGTCGGAGAGCCAATCGACATCAGCCATAAAATCTTCCTGAGATATTCTCCAACCTGCAGACACGGACGGGAAATAACCCCATCTGTTATTGGGACCAAAACGGGACGATTGGTCGGCCCGAAGCCCGGCGGTCAACATATATTTATCCATGTAGTTGTAGGTAGCTGACCCAAAGAGTGAGAACAGTGCGGAGGCCGCAGCACTACCGCTGCTCCAGGCATCAGAAGAGCTTCCGTAGTTCAGGAACTGGAACCTGGGGTCGGTGTATTCAAAACGCATACGGGAACCGCCAATGGAGTTGGAGCGGGTGTTAATAAACTCGGACCCCAATAATCCGGAAATGCTATGATCACCAAACCTCTTTGAATAGTTGAGCGTATTGGTCCATGTGATGCTGTAGGTTTGGCCACGGCTTTCATTCAGAGAGTTCGGACGGTTCTTGCGCCCGAGCCCCTGGTCCTGGATATCGCCCCCTCCATCGTCGTCACCGAAATTCGGATTAAAGGTTTTATAGTGGTCATAGTTGAGGTCAACGCCCAAACTTGACCGGAGTTTAAGCTCCTTATTTCTAAGGAAACCCAGTTCCGCAAAAGCGTTGCCGAAAGTGCGGAAATTATTGATACGATCATTGGTAAAATAAGCCAGCGCAATGGGGTTGCTGCTGTATTCATATTCCGGCTCCCAGCCTCCGGTATTCAGATCACGGTGTTTGTAAAACGGCAGGTCGGTAAACGGATCTTCTTCCGACCAGGTTGGATCCGAAGGGTCCTTATATACCGGAATTACCGGCGGACGGATAAGTGCGTGGCGGATAATACCGGGAGCATCGCCTTTTGAAGACAATCTCCCTCTCCTTGAATTACCCAGCTGCAGATTGGTTCCAACCTTTAACCGATCGGAAACAGAGGCAGTGATATTGCTGCGGAAAGTCAACCGCTGAAGATTGTCGTTATTAAAGATGACAATTCCATCCTGTTCAAAATAAGAGCCGGACAATAAATACTGAACCTTGTCACTTCCCCCTGACACGGAGAGTTGTACGTTTTGGGAACGTCCGGTTTCAAAAAGTTCCTTTTGCCAGTCGGTATCCGCAAAATCGGAACGGTTTTTATCGGCGGTATAGGGATTGGTGCCGGAGTACCCGGAATTGTTCCAGCTCTCTTCCATTTTATTCATGTACTGCTCGGCGTTGAGCATCTTAGGAAGGTCTCCGGCTTTGTGAAAGCCGTTGAAATAGTTGACTTCAATGGCGGACCTGCCTTTTGCGCCGGATTTGGTGGTAATCAGAATAACCCCGTTTGCCGCTCTCGATCCGTACATGGCTGCGGCGGAGGCATCGCGAAGAACAGTCATCGTGGCGATATCCTGGGGGTTAAGGAAGGATATCGACAGGGAGGGCACCCCGTCGACAACAAAGAGCGGACTATTACTACTACCAATGCTTCCCTCACCTCTCACCCGGATACTGATATCATCACCCGGAGCGCCTGTACTGGACGTTACCACCATTCCCGGAACCTGTCCCTGCAAAACCTGGGCGACGTCCGGCACACGCCTGACCTCCGCATTAGCCATATTTACGGTAGAGTAGGCACCGCTGATGGAAGCTCTACGCTGCGTGCTATAGCCTACAACGATCACTTCATTCATGCCACTATCCTGAAGTTGCAGGGTTACGGAAAGGTCTGTCCGGCCCAAAATGGGGATCTCCTGTGTGGCATAACCGGTGTAGCTGATCACCAATGTACCGTTTGCTGGCGCAAGGATGGAAAACGCCCCCTCAGCATCGGTGGTGGTTGCCCGCGATGTATTTTTTAATGCTACGGTAGCGCCGGACAAGGGCTCACTCTGCGCCGAAAATACCTTTCCCCGGACCTGGACTTCAGAGCCTTCGGTCTGGGCCATCAAACCCGATTTAAAAAGGAAAAATGCTAAAAAGAGTGTTACAAAACGAAATGATACAGGCAGTATTTGCCTGTAGATCGATGGGATGGTACCCTGAAGATTTTTTTTCATACAGCAGTTATTAGTTTTTAAGAACCGCAATCGAGGCAATAAAACTATGATGATGAATAACTTAAGCTATGTACAATAGTAACAGATCACTGTACTATGATATCAAAGAGCAGAAAATCGGCGATTTTTATGGTCGGGCAGTCTGCCGCGCGCGGTATTCGTTGGGCGCACAGTTAAAATGCTTTTTAAACTCCCGGAAAAAATAGGACTGATTGTTGAAGCCGGTGCGGTAAAATATCTCAGAAACGGTGAGATTGGTGGAGGTAAGGAGCTGGGCAGCCCTTCGAAGCCGGATATTCCGGATAAACTCCCCGGGGGTCATACCCGAAACTGTCTTGACCTTTCGATACAATTGCATTCGGCTCATTGAAAGTTCCTTTTCGAGTATTGTGGATCCAAGTTCCACATCATCGATATTTTCTTCAATAACCTTGACCAACCGATCGATGAACTCCCTGTCCGTATCCGGAATTTCCGCATTGCCCAGGTCGATAGTGGCGGAATTTCGGAAAATTTCGCTCAGTCGCTCCCGATATTCAAGCAGTTTACGAACCCGTACCAGTAAATGACTTGTATGAAAGGGTTTTGCGACATAGGCATCGGCACCGACCTCATACCCTTCGGTCTTGTGTTCGATACTGCCCCGGGCAGATAATAATATAAATGGTATCTGGCAGGTAGACGGGGTATCCTTTATATGATGACAGAACTCAAGTCCATCCATTTCCGGCATCATCACATCACTGATGATCAGGTCGGGGAGTGTCTTCCGAACGAAATCGAGCGCTTCCCGGCCGTTTTCAGCCTCAAAAATAACATAATCGTTTTTCAGGATATCGCGCAGAAGGAAACGTATTTCCGGTTCGTCCTCAACAATCAGAATCGTTTTACGCTCCGGTTCCTCCACCGTATCCAGGATGGCCTGCTTATTTTGTTCTTCGGGCACGGTTTCCGGCGGAATATTATCGTAGGACGTGATTGAACTAAAGAGATAGGATGGCTTTTCTGTTGCTGCCGGTTCAGTCCTGAGTTCGTGTTCCATAAGAATCGGCAGCTTCACCTCAAATTCGACATATCCGTTTCCAGTATTCACCCGGATTTCTCCTCCCAACATTGTGACCAGCTGGCGGGTAAAGGCCAAACCAATGCCGGTACCAAATTTTTCGGTCCTCGCCCCCTTTTCCGGGGCCACATAAAAAGTGGTGAACAATCGTTCGACCTGATGAGGTTCCAGTTCTGACCCGGTATTGGAAACCTTTATCGTAAGGGTATTGTCAGACTCCTGATAAGCGGTGAAACGGATGTCGGCATTTCGGAAAGAATGTTTGAATGCATTGGAGAGAAGATTGAACACCACCTTTTCAATCTTGTCTTTATCTGTCGCGCCGCTTATTCCGGAGGCAATGCTTCGGTGGTACGATTTTCCCTGCTGCACAGCCAGGAGATGGAAGGGGGCAGCCAGATTCGACAATAACTCGGAGATGTTCAGCGTACTGTACTGCACGGCGGGGAGCCCCGATTCGGCCTTTCTGAATTCCAGAAGTTGCTGGATAAGATAGGTCAGGCGCGACGCCTGCTGATGAATCAACTTCATAAAGTAGGGAGACCCTTGCTCGTGGAGACGTTCGGCCGAGCCCATGATTAGGGTAAGCGGAGTCTGCAGTTCGTGCGCAATATTGGTAAAGAAACCTATACGCTGCTGATGCAGTTCTTCCTCCCTCAGCCGCATCCGGTGCTCAAGCTCCAGCTCCTGCCGGATTTTAGCCCGGTTTTGTCGATACTTATATATGGTATAGAGTATCCAGAATAAAAATAGGGCGTAACAAAGGATAGCCGGGGTTGTAAGCCAGGTGTACTGCTTCACGCGAAGAGATAAGAGTTGGGTATCCGAGGTCCATGTTCCCTCGCCATTCGACCAACGGATTTTCAACCGGTAGTTTCCGGGCGGCAGGTTGGTATAAAGAAGCTTTCCGGAAGTACCTGGACTGTGCCAAATCTTATCGTATCCCTCCAGTATATAGGCGTATTCGCATTTTTCGGCGTTGAGGTAGCTGATGGCCTTCACATCCATTTCAAAGTAGCCGTCCTTACGATCAAGAACATACGTTGTGTTTGTATTGGTGTTGGGCTTCAGCACAGAATAACTGAGCATCTGATCTCCGCCGATACGGCGGTTCAACACCAGGAGATTGGGGAGCCAATCGGAATTCCTGATGTTCCTGGGAAGAAAATAGTTAAAACCATCGATGGTGCCCATAAAAAGATAGCCTTCCGGACTTTTCCAAACGGCACCATCGCAGAACTCGTTATTCTGAAGGCCGTCGATTTGCTGATAATAGGTAACGGAGTTGGCGTCAGGAGAAACCTTTGCTACCCCCTTATTTGTACTCACCCATAAAGAACCGTCAGCGTCTTCCTCAATGGCATGTATGGTATTGTTGGGTAACCCTTCGGCCGTTGTAAGTTTCCTAAACCGCGGTGTTTCCCCATTAAGATCCTTTTCGGATGCAAAATTCAATCCATAGCTCGTTCCCACCCAGAGACGACCGCGGCTATCGGGGTAGAGAGATAATACGTCATTATTGGAAAGACTGCCTTCGTACGCAAATGCCTTGTACGTGGTAAATCGGCGGGGTTTCTTATTCAGCATGCTGAGCCCGCCATACCTGCAGCCGATCCACAATTTGTCCGGACCTCCGTCGGCAAGTGCATAGATAATATCGTTTGCCGGACCCGTGTCGTCGTTGGTGAAGGTAAAGCGTTCAAGGAATTTCAGTTCCGGACTGCCGGATTTGTTGAACAGGATTTTGAGGTGGATCAATCCGTAGCCGCTGGTTCCAATCCAAAGTGAGCTGTCCTTCTCCGGAAGAATTGCGTAAACGGAACCGAATTCCGGATATTCCCCATGTCCCTTTACGTCCTGCCATTTATAAAACCGTCGCGTGCTGCTGTTGTAAATACCCAGCCCCTTTCCGTCGGTGCCGATGTACACCAGATCATCGGCGCCCCTTTTCATCACATACACGGAATTATTGTCAAGGACCGATGGCGCCGTCAGGAAATTCCGCTTCGACGAAACGGCCGGCGAAGCCATAAAATCCGGTATCTCAATAATTCCACCACCTTTCGTGCCCACCCACAAATTACCGTTGACTTCGATAAAGGATCGCACCGGGCGATTGTATGGAGTGATATTGTCCGATGTCGTTACAGCACCGAATGGTTTGGTAGCAGGATAAATTTTGATGACTCCATTACCATCGGTTCCGAACCAAAGGATTTGCTGTGAACCAGACGCCCAGGAAGTAATACGGATGTTGGCCATCTGATTTACTTCCGGTCGAAGAAAATCGTCTTCCTTCAGATTCTCGTCGTAAACACTGAAACCCCGGGATGCCCAGGCAAAAAGGTAATGCTGATTAAAATAAGCGATTGCGGTAGGTTGCGAAGGCAGATTGGTAACCTTTCGGGTGCTCCCCTCCTGTTTGAAAATTTCAAACAACTCCATTCCCGCATTGGTTACGAACAGCCGGTTATTGCTGAGAAACAATCCCGAGGCGTTGAGGTTTTCCCAGTTCTTGACTAAACGGACGCTGGACTCGTTTACGATGTACTCCTCCAGCGAGCCACTGTTGTTCAGTATCCACAAATGGTTGTCGCTGTCGAAAAGAAGTTTGTTTACGCGGGATGGATGTCGGGAAATTTCCGCTACCAGAAAGCTGTCCCGCGTCGGATCATACGCCATTAAGCCCTGACGCTGGGTCAAACAGTAAACCCTGCCGGAATTATCAACCGCCATCTGAAACTCCTGCTCACTTATGCTGCTGCGCTGATTCTGGTCGTAGAAATAGTTGTAAAACTTACCCTGATCTTTTTGGTATCGGGAGACGCCTTCTATTGTGGTAATCCAGATATTGTTTTTCCTGTCTTCGGTAATGTATCGGATTACATTGTTGCCCGCGCCCGCGCTCCGGTTCAGGTTGAATACATGAAAGGTGCTTCCATCGTACATATTCAGGCCATCCCAGGTGGCAATCCACAATACATTATCGGAATCCCTGAAAAGATAGTTCACCGCACTGTTGGAAAGTCCGTATCTATTATCGAGCTTTTGGAGAGAAAAGGAGCCGGGGGAAAGACTCTGTGCGTTAATACCGTTCCCTTTTCCGACGGTCGTCAGAAAAAGCAGGAACATGCACCGAATTACGGTACTGATTACATACTTGGGCAAGCTCCGGAGCAGCATGTTATGGTTTTTTGCCTGTTCAATCAAAACAAGAAACATCCGAATAGGGGCGTTTCCTAATTTTATTGACTGGATCTTTGAATGAAACTGCTGATACCAGTAACGAATTTACAGTATTTGATCCAGATCAAAACCAACCGCTGCATTCCGAGTCTGTATGCAAAAAACGTGCTCAAGAAAAAACCCCGGTAACCCGGGGCTTTATTTATTTTTCGATCAAATTCTCAAGGAAATAATATCGGATCAGATTAATATAATACTTATCGCCCAATCCATGGTCTTTTCCCGGAAGAACCATCATATCAAAACGCTTGTTGTTTTTGATCAAGGCATCCACCAAACGAAATGTTTGGGAAGGATGCACGTTTTTGTCTACATCACCTGTTATTAGGAAGAGTTTACCCTTTAACCTCGATGCAAGTTCCGATGTCGTGGGGATTCTTGTTTCGAATCCGTTCTTTCCTTCCCAGATACCGTGGTAGGTTTCACCCCACCATTGTGTGTAGATATTACTATCATAGTTTCCGGAAGCCGCCACAGCAACCTTGTAAAAATCGGGGTGGGTAAGAATTGCTGTCGCACTCATGAAACCTCCGCCGGAATGACCGTAAATACCGACGCGATCGAGGTCGATATAGGAGCGTTCCGCAGCCAGCTGTTCCAGAACATGTTTATCGTCGGCCAGTGGATAGTCGCGGAGGTTACCATAACCGAAACAATGAAACTCCCTTCCCCTGTATGGGCTGCTACCTCTGTAGGCTACTGTAACTACAATACAACCCAGTTGCGCAAGCGACTGATTGTAGTTGTCGTCGAGGGTGAACTTTCTCGGCAGAAGGTCATCCTGAGGACCGGGGTACACGTTGCTAATCACCGGATATTTTTTGGTGCTGTCGAAGTCGAATGGCTTATAAAGATACCCGTACAGCAATGTACTGTCATCGGCAGCTTTAACGCATAGCAGTTCGGGAGCCTTCCAACCCCTTTCTACGAGTCCGCTGATCTCCGCGGTTTCGAGATCCATTATTTTTTTGCCGGACATATTCCTTAACTCATGAACAGGGGGCATATCCATTCGGGAATAGGTATCAATCAGGTATTTCTGATCGGGCGACACGGCAATGTCATGGTAGCCATTCCCCGGCGTCAGAATCGTAAAGCCCGTTCCGTCGAAATTTACACGGGCATACATTCTGTAATAGGGATCGATCGAAGGATCGGCCCCGTAAACTTCCATGATAAGAGATCTGCCGGCTGTATCGATGGAATGGATTTCGCCGCTCACGAAATTCCCCTGACCGAGCACAGCCTTTTCTTTACCATTCCTGTCGTAGAGATAATATTTTCCGTATCCGGTCCGTTCCGACCACCAGAGAATATCTTCGCCACCGTTCAGGATCCGGCAATTAAACAGCTGTTCATTGAAATGCGGTTTGTTGGTTTCGTGGATAAGTTCATCGATCTGGCCGGTGGTCACATCCAGACGACAAAGGTCCAGCTGATCTGCGGGTCGGCTCTTTCTTAGGAAATACACGTAGCGTTCGTGGGAACCGGGCTGACCGGCAAAGAGATGTACCCGCCCATTTACCAGCTGCGATTGCAGAATTATTTTTTGATCAGGGTAGCGGTCGATGTTCAGCTTGGTGGTAGTCCTTTTGTCCGCATCAAACAGAAACAACTCATACTGGGGTACATTTTTGTCGCCCGGTACCGGAAATTTATAGGACGACACAACGGGTCGCGGAGCGAGACTATTGATAATCGCCATTTCTCCAACCCTGCGTTTGTCTTCGCGCACCGCCACCAGCTTGTGACTATTTTTTATCCAAAAGGCGATACCGCTGCTTTTGCGGTCGTCGGTATCGGGCGAGTTGGTGTTTGAAAAGGAGTAATAAGGTTCACCATCCTGTGTCATCCGAATGGGAACGCTATCTTTTGCGGATTGCAGATACAAATCGTGTCGGTAGCCATAAACAAAGAAGCTACTGTCGGTGGAGAATTTTTTCCAGTAATCGGAACTGCCGTAGGTAAAGGACCTGGAAGCGGATTTTTCCTGTTTCTTCGGTTTCACTTCCGGAAGCTGGTAAGGAACTTTTTTTCTTTTTTTCGGATCAACCAGATAGTAAACGGTTCTCCCCTCGGAAACAACACTATAGTAAAACTTAGAACCGTTGTCGATCCAATGCGGACTTAAATTCGCGTTTTGAACGTAACCGTTTAAACTGTCTGCTGAAAACTTCTCCGCCAGCTCCATTGCCTGGGAAGGCTGAGAAAATACCCTGCCTGCTGTCAAAAAACAGCAGAGCAGGGCTATTCCAAATTTGTTCATTCGTTAATCTTTCTAACTCTCTTAGTTCACTTTCACAAAATGATAACGCAGGGGCATATATTTCATCACCGGTTCACCTGGTGTAGAATAGTCTTTAAAGTCATTATAAATACTGGTCAGAGGATTTGACGCATCTGTGGGTTCATAGTCACGCAGCGTAACTTCCAGAATTTCTTCGCCTCCGTCAATGAACACACGGAAACCGATCTCTGCCTGACGTTCGTTAACGGTTGTAGCAGAGAAAGCAACGTTTGCCAACGCATTCACTACGAGAATTTTAACTTTCGGGAAACCGGCCACTTCCTGCAGGCGCTCATCTTCTTCCTTGATGTAGGTCAACGCGCCGCTGCGGAAGTAGGTCTTGAGTGCACTCTCAAGCGCGGTAGTCAGCCCCTCGTCGGAGAAAGTAAGGTAGTCGGTTTGCGCGTTACCTCTCGGCATATTGGTGAAATCCCCAGCATAACTCATGTTGGTAACCCACCAGTCGTAGTTGGTCATGGCCTTATATTTCCATCTGCCTTTAAGTTGGTTAAACAGAGGTCCGAAGACTACAACCCTGGTCGTTTCGTTGTTACCTGCAACATAGTGAGAGCTAACATCACCGATTTTCAGAATGATTACATCCTTACCGGCTTCCTGTTTCAAATAGTTCAGCTTTACAATTCCGCTGGATTTACCAACCGGAATAACCACTTCAGGCTGCCCTTCGAACGTGAAATGTTCACCCAGAACAGCAGTAGATCCTTCTGCTACTGCAACAGGAATACGGATTTCCTGTTCTGCGGTATAAAATCCGGAAATGGTTTTCAGTTCCAGACCGATTTCAGCAGTTTCGGTCATGTTATTGGTGGCGCTGGTGAAGGAATAGATCAAAACGCTTCCGTCAGAAATTCCTGCGACAGCAGATGATACATTCCCCTTCTGCAGACCGGAAGGAAGAGTTCCAATTTCAAAACGGATGGACTTCTCACGGTCAAATGCGGGATTTACGTTTACGGTAAAACTTGCTGTGTTGGATCCGGCTACCAGGGTAACAGCTTCCGCAGACACCACGTAGTCAGTTCCCTTTACGGCGGTACCGCCAAAATTCACTGGAACGGTAACATTTTCTGTTACATTTTTGTTGGCTGTAACAGTTACGGTAAATTCTCCGGAAACCGGAATTTCATAAGTAGCTTTTTCGAAAGATACTTCAACGGGCGCGGGTGCATCGTCTGATTTGCTGCACGATGTCAACATAAGGGATCCTGCAATAAACGCGACAAACATTTTAGTCCATCGACTTACTCCCACTCTCAAATACTTGTTTTGCATGTTGGATTCGTTTAAAAAATGAAAAGACTTATAAAATTTTTCTGTATTCTTCCTTGATGGCTTCTACTTCTGCACGTTCTGCGGGGGTTAGGAAGCTGGCAGACGGCAGCACATAGTCTCTGATGAAACCTTTGTTCTCCGGAACAACTTCATCGGGCTTTGAACATCCGTTGATGCAGATGTATGCTCCGAGAACAGCGATGATGGTAGTTAACTTCTTCATAATTCTAATATGTATATCCGGGGTTTTGAATTAATCCGGGAGTCAGCTCGACATCGACCCGGGGAAGGGGAAATGTATAGAGGTAGGGTTCGGTAACGAACTTCCGTCCATCGTTGGCTACCCAGAAGGTAGGACGACCGTTACGTTTAAGCTCGTACCATCTGTCGCCCTCCGCAAAAAACTCCTTTCTTCTTTCGTTGAGTATAGCCTGCATCAGCGGCGTAAGGGGTTTTCCTTCGGCATCCCTTTTTATCAGGGAAGCTGAATTTACAGGCGGCAGGTTATCCATCGTAAGATCTTCATAGTCGGAAATCCTTTTGCTACGGATCAGATTCAGATAAGAAATAGCCTCAGCGTTTTCATTCTTATGCGCGTAGGCTTCAGCAAGCATGAGGCACATGTCATCCGTACGTATGCAAGCCATCAGATTTTTTGTGGTTTGACGGATACGGTTGAAGTAGAATGTCTGGCGGATATCCTTTTCGCCCTCTACAAACAAATCCACAAACGCTTTTGAAGCCGGACGTGCAGTAACGATCTGTTTTACGCTGGAGTAACTGATGTTGCTGCTTTGATCGCCAAAACGATAGGACCGGAAGATCATGTTTCCCTTCATGGCATTCTGAGCCTGGATCATGTCCTGATAAGCCGCACCCGAAAGAAGCGGATAGTTGTCCAGAAGCTCCTTCGCATAGGGAATCAGTTTATCCCATTGTTTGGTCCAGAAATAAAATTTGGCCAGATAGGCTTTTGTTACATCAACGGTATAACGATAGATGTCCGCCTTTACGTTGAATCCGATAGCTTTCACGAAATCCCTTTCGATGAATTCCATCGTTTGACCGTAGTTGCTTCGAAGGGGTCGACTTTCCATGTCGAACTCGATAACCAGCGGAAGACCGGGTTGAGAAACCGACTCAAAGGGTTCACAGAACTCGCGCAACAGATGGTAGTACGCTACGGCACGCATGGCGTAGGCTGTCCCCAAAACGCTCTTATCTTCTTCGGTAACCTGTGTGTTAAAGTTATTGATAATGATATTGCAGTCACGGATTCGCTGATACAGCTTTTCATATCTCGACTGCTGATTGTTGATTCGGGTACCTGCGTAAATCGGCATGGTATTGCCGGCCGGGTAGCTGGTCAGATTCGCATCCAGGTTGTCGGTATAACATTCAAACTCCATGATTGTCGACGCGTTTCCGATCATTACATCGTCGGAAGCATAGTCGATTTCATTTAACCGGGTATGCAGGAGTGCAGCAAACTCTTCCGAGGTTTTCGGAATGGTTTTCCCGTAAGGCTTAATATCGAGATAGCTTTTACAAGAAGTTCCTGTCAAAGCCAATACCGATGCCAATATTATAGTTCTGATACGCATAATTTTTCCTTTTTAGAAGCCTACATTAAACCCGAATGAAACTGCCCGGGTTACGGGATATATCGCACCCGGCGTTTCCGGATCAATTCCATCGTAGTTGGTAAACGTGAACAGATTGGTTACCGAGAAGCTACATCCGAGCGACTCGAGTTTAAGCCTGTTGATCATCTGCTGCGGGAACCCGTAAGAAAGGGTGAGCGACCCCATACGTACATACGAGATATTCTTAAGCATGGATGCATTGGTAATTGTACTGGATGTAGGGTTGGTTTGACTCAGGAACAGGGGTGACGCATAGTGATCGATCAAACGCGGATATGCTGACGTACTCTTGTTGGAAGGAGTCCAACGGTTTACGCGGTCCCGGCTTACATTCAGGTGATTCAGGTAGAGGTCGTTGATCGGAGCCGGTATGGGCTCGCGTGTATCTGAATTGCCTGCATCGATGGTAGAATAGGAAACCACCGGCGAAATATTGTCCAGAATATAGGCACCCAGTGCGTAGTTACCGCCTATGTTCAGCGTAAGATTCTTATACCGCAATGAGGTATTGAATCCTCCGGTTACCGGTGCATTCTGTGGCCCGAGATAGAAAAGATAGTTGGACGGATCCCGGAGATCGGCATTGCTTGTAATAACCGCATCCGGACGAAGCTGGTATTTGTAGATTCCGGTTTCCGGATCAATGCCGATTATTTTTCCCGAAAAGATGGCACCGATAGGATATCCCACCTGTGCGCCGATATCCAGATTTCTCAATCCGGTAGGTGTCGTAAACCTGGTCAGTTCGTTTTCGTTATAGGCGACGTTCACCGAAGTAGACCAGGTCAGATCTTTTGTCTTAATATTTACAGTACTCAGGGTAAACTCAATACCGCGGTTTTGAATTTCAGAAGTATTGAACTGCTGATCGGTAAAACCAGTGGTTGAAGGTACCCGCAAACGGGTCACCAGATCCTTACTGGTGCGGGTATACACTTCAACAGCACCATTGATTCGGCTGCTAAACAATCCGAAGTCGATAGCCGCTTTCAGATCATTTGTTCTTTCCCAACGAAGATTTTTATTCGGTGCGTTCTGAATGTATCCCATGCGGTAATAATCATCGTCCGTTCTCCTGAAGTTGGAAGAATAGTTCATGATCAGCTGAGGGAACACCGATTTGTTGACGTTACCGGTAAATCCTGTGGCCACGCGGAATGTCAGCGAGTTAACCACATTTTTCAGATTATCCATAAACGCTTCCTGGTCGATATTCCAGGCCAGGCCGGCCGACCAGGTGGGGTTAAATTGTTGATCGCTACCGAAGTTGTTGGAGCCGTCCGTTCTCGCGGTAAGGCTGGCGACGTATTTTCCTCTGAAGGAATAATCCGCAGAACCGTAGAAAGAAGCGAAAGCGTCTTCAACAATGGATTGACCACTCAGCGCATTCACCATATTGGCGTAGGCCGTCAGCTTATCATAATCCACCGGCATTCCGGAGGGAGGAAGAGGCATGGCAGCATTTCCAGTCACCTCATCGTAGCCGTAACGTTTTGCGAACAACGTTTTACCTTTTTGGCTTCGGATTTCAGATCCGGCCAAAGCACTGATATAATGGTCTGCATCGATCCGTCTGTCGTATTGCAGTTGACCACGCAACAGGTAGGCGCTGATGTTTGACGTTGTTTGGGTAATGGAACCGTATGTTCGTGTGGACGGATAGGCGTCGAAATAAAGCCTGTCCTTGAAGGCCGTATTTGTATAACGGCCGTTGATATTATCACTTCTGTTGTCGGTGTAGGAGAATGAACCCAGACCGGTAAACTTCAGGTGACGGGTAATACGGTAGTTGAGATCCGCCGTTACCGTTCCGGAAAAGTTCTTTCCAACGTTGGACGTTTCATTTATTTCCCTGAAAATATTTACGCCGTTTGGTGGTGTGTAGATGTCGTAACCGCCGCCATTAACCGCTTTAAGGTTGTAGAAAGTATTGTCGGCGCGGTAAGAACCGTCTTCATTATACGGACGCTCGTATGGGTTTGCGAAATACGCATAACGGAAAAGATCCTGATCGGCGGAAGGACTTTTTGAATTTTGCATGGAGAGATCCGTCAGCAATCCAATGGTCAATTTCTTACCCGGCTTCATATCAATTTTGGCATTCACGTTATAACGGTCGTAGGAGGTTTTTTGCACCAGACCGTTATTGGTTGAATAGCCCATGGAAACGTAGTAGGTATTTGCATTGGTACCACCGGAGAGCGAAAGGTAGTGGCTTTGGGAAAGTGAGTTTCTGAAAAGTTCATCAAACCAGTCGGTAGAACGGGAGGCGGCATCCTTAAGAACGGCATCCTGTTCCTCACGGGTCAATCCTGCGTATGGAGCCTGACCGGACCGAACCATTCCCACCAGGCCGATCACCGGATAATGGGAATTGTTGGCGAAGCCTTCGGCAGAAAACTGATCCCAGAGCTCCTGTTCCCAGGCAATTTTTTCCGCTGAATTCATCAAACCCGGATCACGTTGAGGCTTGAGCGTAAGCGAAAGATTATTGGAATAGGACACCTTCATTTTCCCGGCCTGTCCACGTTTTGTCGTAACCACGATAACTCCGCCGGCTGCGCGGGAACCGTAGATGGCAGCGGCCGAAGCGTCCTTGAGGACCGTTACGGAAGCAATATCATTGGGATTGATACCGGCAATACCACCGGTGAAAATCGTATTGAAGTCACCTGCTTTGATCTGGCTTGAGCTGATGGAGGGAATATCCTTTTGCAGCGGCACACCGTCTACAACCCACAGAGGTTCGGCGTTACCGGTAATGGTGTTGGTACCGCGGATACGGATATTCGCCGATTGACCCGGACGTCCGGAAACGGCTTTTACGCTCAGCCCCGCAACCTTCCCCTGGAGCAGGTTATCGATATTGGCAAGCGGTTTACCCTTCAGTTGTTCGGCTGTGACAACGGCCGTGGACCCTGTGGTCCGACGCGCGGTGGTTTTATAGTATCCCGAGTTGATCACCACTTCGTTCATCGCTTTCACTTCTCTTTCCAAACGAATAACTACGTTTCCGGATGATCCGGTGGAAACCAACCCATGCTGCGATTTGCGGATGGCCTCACCATTTTTGAATGAAAATTCAACGGATTGGAAACCAACGGCTGAAATAACCACCACTGCCGTTTCGGCAACAGCGTTCAAACGAAACTTACCATCGCCGTCGGCAGAAATGGCGTGTGTTGTACCACGGATCGCCACTGTAGCACCCGGAACGGGCTTGCCTTCATCATCCAGCACCTGGCCGTTGATATCGGCGGTTACCATAACCGGAGGCATGGGCTTCGCCCGGGAAGGCCCTGCCGGCTTGCGGGAGATAATAATATTTTTGTTGGTGATCGCATATTCAAGCTCCTGATTGCGCAACACCTGTTCCAGAAAATCCTGCAGCGGGAGATCCCTTGCGGACACGGTAACGGGTTTCGCCTCTTTCAGTAAGGTGATATTGCATACCACCAGATAACCGGTTTGCGCTTCAATTTCGATAAACGCCTTTTCGAGTGCGATATTCCGTCCCGTGAACGTTACCGTTTGAGCCATTAATACCGTGTGTAGAAATAAAACAACAATGAGTAATCCAAGCCTCTTCATAATCAATTTTGGTTTTGCCTATTTGCCGGTTCCGATAACCAGCTTGTTTCCTTTTTCCAGTCGGCAGTGTACATCCGACTTTTCAAGAAATGTCATTATCTGTGAGAGATTCATATCTCTTCCAATCTTACCCCAGAATTCCACATCGGGAATTTCGCCTTCGTACACGATTTCCACATCGTACCAACGAGCAATCTGCCGCATAACGGAAGGCAATTTCTGATGATGGAAATTGAAGACATTGTCTTTCCAGGCCACCGCCGCATCCGAACCAGCCTGAACGGTAAGTGCCCCCTTTTCGGTGACGGCCTGTTGGCCCGGCAGCAGAACTACAGCTTTCCCTTCGGCTTCAACCCTGATGCTCCCTGAAAGCAATGTAGTTCTGTACACAGGCTCATCGCCATACACATTCACATTGAAGGAAGTACCCAGCACTCGGATGTTTTTTCCCCCACCCCGAACCAAGAACGGCCGGGCAACGTCCTTCATAATTTCAAAGTAAGCTTCCCCTTCCACCTCTACCTCACGCTTGGTGCCGGTAAAGGCAACCGGATATCGCAGGGAAGAAGCGGCATTCAACCATACCCGACTTCCATCTGGAAGAGTCAAGCGAAATTGTCGACCACGGGGAGTGCTTACCTTATTGTAAATAACTTCATTCGACTTTGCAGAACCCTGATAGGCCAGCTGGCCATCGCGGAGAACAGCTTCCACTCCCTGTTGGGATCCTACTACGCCATTTCCAATACTGTCCAGTACTACGGTCGACCCATCGGCCAGGGTTAATACCGCGCCCTCTTTTCCGGGAGGAAGATCAGAAACCGTTTGAATCGCCATCGACTGGTCTTCCTTTCCGGAGTTCATCCAGACAAGCGCTCCCGTTGCCAGAATGCCGACAAAGGCTGCTGCGGCCGCCCAACGGACAACTCCACGGAAACGACGAACAGGCGCCTTTTGCTCCTCAAGGGTTTGACGATTTATATCGGCCCAGATTCTTTCCCAATCGGAAGACACCAGAGAAACTTCCGGAATTTCCATCGGAGTCGCACCCTGCTCCTCTAACCATTCATCCGCCTCTCCGGTACGCATAAATGCCAGCATATCACGGAGTTCGCCTTCTGAGGCCTCGCCGTTCAGGTATTTTTTCCAGACTGATAAAAACTGTTCCTTTTGCATTCAAGACAGGTTTATATATACCTATTCTTTAATACAGAGTAAGCAAATGGACGATCGGACTAGTCGAACCGCAAGTTTTTTAAAAAAAATTTTCGGAGGCCTTGAGAAGGGCGATGGTCAACGGCAGATGCTGAAGCTGTGACTTCAGGTTTCGAACGGCCTCAACCAGATGGTTCTTTACGGTATTGGGCGAAATATTAAGCATGGCGGCGATTTCCTGGTTGGAAAGCCCCTGCTCACGGCTCATGCGGTAAATCAGTTTCCGTTGGGGCGGCAACAGCTCCAGGGCGGCGTAGAGTGCAGCCCGGGCCTCACGGAACGCAATTTCATTCTCCGTGGAATTGGACGAAGGTGTTTCTGCGTGCTGGGTGGCCCACATTAGAATTTCCTGCTCATTCTTTGCTTTCTTGAGATGCTGCAGCGATTTGTTATAGGTGGAAGTATAAATGTAAGACTCAATATTTTCAACATTGCGTAAGCCCGAGCGGCTCACCCAGATACTCACGAAAACCTCCTGGGTCACTTCTTCAGCCAAAAAGGGGGACTTGACAAAATGGTAGGCTATGGAGAAAACGCGCGACTTGAATTGGTTATAAAAAACGGTAAAAGAATCACCGTCACCATCTGCAATTTTCAAAAGGATTTCCTGTGCCAGATATGGGGTACGTTCGCTCAACTAACTGATTTACATCATTTAATACAGTCAAAAAATTGATAAAGCCGGATTGTTAATGGATTGAAAAGATACAGATTTGTGTATGCTCTATCTATACAAAATTATAAAACTTTGGGCAGCTCGTTCGGGGATAAATTTGTTAAATTTTAACGTCCTGCTCACGGCTATCAACAACCGTATTCGCTCCGAGAAAGCCTGATTCGGATTGATTTCGGCCGCTGTTTAATAAAAAAAGCTGCCCCGGGGGCAGCTTCACGACGATAATCTTATCAACAAAAATTTATTTCTGTGCCGGCTCACCATCGTTGGTTTCCTTCTGAATCTTTTCCACCTGTTTGATGAAATCGTCCACATCAGGGTCGGAGTAGGCCCCATAGGCATCCGTAAGTGTGCCCTTTTCTCCCGTCGTAGTTTCGATAACGTAGAGAATTGCATTGTCTTCGGGATCCGATACGCCCTCAAACCGGTAAAAATTTACGATGCGAACCTGCTCGGGCGTATAAACCGTATCCGAAGCATCTGACGCCAGACCTTCCGGCGTGATTCTGAAATTCGCGGTATAGCCCTCTTCGCTCGCCTTTTGCTCAACCCTTGCTATTTCCGTGAGATAGGGGACTTTTTGTTTATCGTTCATATACAGAGTTTTATTACAAAAAACAATTTGTTTCCAATCCCCAAATTGCAAAACAGGTGCCAGCAGAATAGACGCGCTGGCATCGTTTTTTCTCCATTTGAATGGACACATCAGGAAGAAACCTGTTGCTCAAAATACCCAAGGTTAAAAAATGGAACTCATGCCGGAACTGCCTGATCTGGAAGTATTCGCCGCCAATCTTACCCGCAAGCTTTCCGGGAAGTCACTATCCGATCTGAAAATTTCGGAGCGGACTTCCCTCAATGTATCTGTTGGCACCCTTCAAAAGGCGCTGCTGAAACAAAAGCTGACCCGGGTGTATCGTGAAGGAAAGGAACTGCGGTTTGTCTTTTCGAATGATGCGATTCTTGGCATCCATCTAATGCTGCATGGAAAAATGACCTGGGAGAACAGGGACGACCAGCCGGTTAAAAATCCTCTGGTCCGGTTCTCCTTCAGCAACGGCCTCGTGCTTACCGTCACAGACATTATGAACGCCGTAACGGTGACGCTGAACCCGGAAAAAAGTGAAGCGCCCGACGCACTGTCGGTTACCATCACCCCGTCGTGGTGGAAAAAAAATCTGGCCGCCTCCGGAGCGCAGATAAAATCGCTGCTGCTCAATCAGAAATTCATTCGAGGTATCGGTAATGCCTATGCGGATGAAATACTCTGGACCGCCGGCATCTCTCCGTTTTCCTCTGCCAGGGAAATACCGCCGGATAAGGTAAGAAAACTCTCTTCCGCAGTAAAACAGGTTTTACGCGCTGCCGTCCGGATGATAAAAAAATCGGCACCGGGAATTATCGGCGGCGAACTGCGCGATTTCATGTCGGTACATAATGCACACCGGGAAACCGATCCGAAGGGGCACTATATCCGAAACTCCGCTCTCGGCGGTCGAAAAACCTATTATACCGATCAACAGGTGCTTTACAAATGAATAAAAAGAAAACACCTCAATTATTTATCGGCACTTCGGGATGGAAATATCCGCACTGGAAGGGAAATTTTTATCCCAGGGATCTTAAGGCGCGGGAAGAATTTGGCTACTACTGTTCGCAGTTCGACACCGTAGAATTAAACAACCCGTTTTACCGGTCGCCCTCTGCACCAACATTTGAACGTTGGGAGAAGGAAGCTCCTGAAAACTTCCTCTATTCCGTAAAAGCCAACCGATTCTTTACACATCTGAAAAAGCTAAACGTGAAGAGGATGGATATTCTAAACTTCCTCGACAAAGCCCAAAATCTGAAAAAGAAACTCGGCCCCTTTCTGTTTCAACTTCCACCCCGTTGGAAAAAAAATATTCCGAGGCTGGAAACATTTCTGAAAAAATTACCCGGAAAGTACCGATACAGCATTGAATTCCGTGACAATAGCTGGATGGACGAAGAGCTTTATATCTGTCTGCGGAAACACCATATCGCCTTCTGTATTTATGAACTGGCCGGCTATATCAGTCCTCTTTCCGTTACGGCTGACTTTGTTTATATCCGTTTACATGGACCCGGTGCGAAATACAGCGGATCCTATTCGGTACAAAAGCTCACAAAATGGGCAAATTTCTGCAAGCAACAACTCGCCGGCGGTAAAGATGTTTACCTCTATTTCGACAACGATGAAAAAGCCTATGCCGCAAAGAATGCCCTTAGGCTGAAAACGCTGATCACCGAGATGGCATAGCTTTTTCAATACTTCTCCAAAAGCCATGCTGGTTATCATTATAGCAACCGTTGTCGTCGTCATTGCCGTTATCTATTACAGTGTATCTCAGGCCGGAAAAAAATCCAGAGACAAGTCAAACAATCGGGGACACGAATAGCAGCAGCCCAATCGGCCATCCCAAAACGCGGAGAGATTTTTTCGGGTGGTAAAACACCACTGCCATAGGGCTGTCAGTGGGCCTATATAGTTTTGGTTTATCAAACCAGAAAACAGATTTTATGGAAACAACAGCAACCAAACAAAAACTATCCGAGATTGTACTGACCCCAGCCCAACTCCTGGAACACTGGCAGGAACACCGGTGCTTAACCCGAAAAATAATAGAACAGTTTCCGGAAAAGGAGCTCTTCGAATTTTCAATCGGCGGCATGCGCCCATTTGCCGACCTGGCCCTGGAAATGATTCAAATGGCCGGCCCTGGTGTAAAAGGCGTCGCCTCGCGAAAATGGGATGGGTTCGACTATAATTCCCCCAAACCAAAAACCAAAGAGGAGCTATTGAATATGTGGGATGAAACAACCGAAACCATCAACAATTATTGGGCGCACATACCCGAAGGTCGCTTTCAGGAACGGGACATCTTTTTTGGGCAATATGAGGGAACCGTTTATTGGGGGATATTCTATTTTATTGACAATGAAATTCACCACCGCGGTCAGGGCTATGTTTATCTGCGCGCGCTTAATATCGCACCGACACCTTTTTGGGAACGCCGTTAAAGGAAACAGGGCCTTGTACTATTTTCAACAGCCGGAGCGTTCGCTCCGGCTGTCTTCACATTATCTTATGCATAAGATTCTCCGGCTTCGCCCACTCGGTAAATCCGAACCTGCGGTAAAGCTCATGCGCATCATTGGTGGCCAGGCCCCAACGCTTTAGGTTCCTGTACGCTGGATAGTTAAAGACTTCTCCGATCAGCATTTTCCGATTCCCTGACCCCGATACGCTTCCAAAACAAACACGTCCATTAGCCAGGCCAATACGGCCAGGTCCGAAACAACCCGCGCAAATGCCACCTGTTGCCCGGATGGCGTGTACACACCAAAACAGAAGGAATTCCGAATCGCGGTTTCCATTGTTTCCCGCGTCCGGCCTTTTTCCCAATAGGAACGATTGGAGAGATAGTCGATAATCATCTCTGTATCCAGACGCGACTTATCGTCTGAAACGAAATACTGCTGCATTATTTTTGTTTTGTGAAAAGTGCTCTTTCGGCATCAATATAGTTCTTCAACCAATTGAGCGAATCGGGCCAACCAAGTCCATACTGCTTCCAGGACTGAGGGTAAATCAGCAATTCCTGGATCGCTTCATCCCTCTTATATACAACCATGGGAAGGGTTTTACCCTCCAGCGCTTCGGCTTCGGGATATTTTACCGGGTAAAACCCCTGTCCGGATTTCTGTTCGCCATCCCGGTTAATAAAACGATATTGAATAAGAAAGTTCCCGGATGAGTCCCGGACATTATCGACCCTGGTGATAGTAGCATTGGAATGATAGAAATTGCTGTTCAGCCGGTTGCGGGTAAATATCATTAGTGCAACCACAGCGAGTAGCGCAAGAAACAGTAGAGGCTTCAAACGAGCCCCAAACAGCCCTGTTTCGGATCGTTTTCGTTTATTCATCCATAAATATAAGCCGGAGTTAGAAGATTCTCAACAATAAGTAGATTTACATATTAGGAATTAACAATTTAATTTCTTTTTTGTTGCTTTCGTCAAGGTAAAATCCGGATATGGAGCTGTACAGCATCGTGATTTTTATAATGGCAATCCTGATCGGCCTCTCGGCCCTGACGGAAAAACTTCCGGTACCGCGGCCCACCGTACTGATCATTGCCGGCATGCTGATCGGTTTTACGCCCGGACTACCGCATATCACCATCGATCCCGAAGTGGTATTCCTCATCTTTCTTCCACCCCTTCTTTTCGATGCAGCCTTTAAGATTTCCCTGCAGAATTTCCGGCGCGACATCAACATCATTTCGTCGATGGCTGTCGTAATGGTGTTTGTTACCACAACTGCCATTGCCGTTGCCGCCTATTATCTGATTCCCGGGTTAAGCTGGCCTATGGCTTTTGTTTTGGGAGCGATATTATCCCCTCCCGATGCCGTGGCTGCTACCTCTGCCACCAAAGGACTGGGCTTATCCAAACGAACCGTTACCATTCTTGAAGGCGAAAGTCTGGTCAACGATGCGTCCGGACTCATCGCCTATAGGTTTGCAGTAGCCGCCGTTGCCGGCTCCGTCTTTGTCTTCTGGAAGGCCGCTATCGACTTCGTCATTACCATGGGCGGGGGAATATTGATCGGTCTGATCCTTGGTAAAATCTTTGATCGGGTGTACCGTGGCGTTTACGAAAATACCCATGTGGCCGTGAGTCTGACCATTCTTACCCCTTTCGTTGCCTACCTGCTCGCCGAGGAAATGAACGTATCCGGTGTATTGTCGGTGGTTACGGCCGGTTTTGTAGCCTCCTACAATTCCGAAAAAGCGCTCTCTCCGGCATCGAGAACCCAGGCAAACTCATTCTGGGATACCATCATCTTCCTGCTGAATGGGCTCGTGTTTATTCTGATCGGACTGGAATTTCCCTATGTGGTCGGGGCATTGGAAGCCGATGTAAGTATGAGAAAAATGATCGGATATGCCTTCCTTCTAACCGCCGTTTGTTTAATTGTACGATTCTTCGGAATTATCCGCCTCGCGATGGGATTGAAACATCGGAAAAAATACCTGGAACGGAAAAAACTGACTCCGGAAATCGAACAGCTGAAGCTGAAGGACGCGATGATCATTGGGTGGTCGGGTATGCGGGGCATTGTTTCTCTGGCAACAGCCCTGGCGCTTCCGGTAACGATGAGCAACGGTAGCCCATTCCCCCAACGCAATACGATTATTTTCCTGGCGGTGGTTGTGGTGTTGATTACACTGTTGGTGCAGGGACTGACCCTCCCTCTTCTGGTGAAGAGATTGAACAAAAGAACACTCGAACAGCTCGAAGAACGCTGATTATTTTTTCATGGTTCCGGTATCCCTCAAACGGCAATGCCAACTGAATGCCTCTTCCAGGATATGGGGTGTTTGCCCGCCCGCCGTTGCGCAAGCTCGTTCAAAATACGATCTTAATTCATCCCGGTATTCCGGATGTACGCAGTTTTCAATGATCAATTTTGCTCTTTCCCTTGGCGCAAGTCCCCGCAGGTCGGCAAGGCCCTGGTCGGTGACCAAAATGTCTACATCATGCTCGTTGTGATCTACATGAGACACCATGGGTAACACATGCGAAATGCGGTTTTCCTTGGACGCAGCCTGCGCAACGAATATGCTCAGGTAGGCATTTCGGGCAAAATCGCCGGACCCACCGATACCGTTCATGATATGCGTTCCGCCGATATGAGTAGAGTTTACGTTTCCGTAGATATCCATTTCAATCGCCGTGTTGATGGCAATCACCCCCAGCCGCCGGATCAGGCCCGGAGCATTGCTGATATTCTGCGGGCGCAACACCATTCTTTCGCGGTAGAAGTCCAGGTTATCGAAAATTCTTTTGAAACAGGACTCCGATACCGTGATCGATGAAGCCGAAGCAAATCGGAGTTTTCCGGAATCCAGCAGATCGAAAGTACTGTCCTGAAGCACTTCGGAGTACATGGTCAGATCATAAAAATTCCCACGTTGTAATCCGGAAAGAACGGCATTGGCCACTTTGCCTATGCCTGCCTGCAGCGGCAATAAACGGTCGGTAAGCCGGCCGGCGCGAACCTCATTCTCAAAAAAATGGATAAGATGGGAGGCGATGGCCTGTGTTTTGGAATCCATCGGCGCCACTTCCGCCGGACTGTCGGGGATATCCGAAAATACGACGGCGACAATTTTTTCGGGATCCACCGGTATCGATTTCCGCCCCACCCGCACATCGGGGGATACGATGGGTATGCTGTTTCTGTGCGGATAATTTTCGGGAAGGAAAATATCGTGAATTCCGTAAATGGATTCGGGAATAGTGGTATTGATTTCTACGATGATCTTTTTGGCCAATGCGGCAAAAGTCACCGAATTGCCCACGGATGTTGTCGGCACGATGCTGCCGTCTTCCTCGATATAGGCTGCTTCGATTACGGCAATATCGACCCCGGGAATATACCCCCCGTGTAGCAGCTCGGCCGTTTCGCTGAGGTGCTGATCAATAAATAATACGTCGCCCCTGTTGATGGCGTTTCTGAGCACGCGGTCGACCTGAAAGGGCATCCGCTTAAACAGTGCATTGGACTCGGTAAGTTTGGCATCGGTGTCGTGCCCCAGCGATGCGCCCGTAATCAGAGTGATCTTCAGGTCTTCGTTTTTCGCCCTTTCCGCCAACGCCGGCAGTACCCGTTTACTGTCGCCGGCCTTGGTAAAACCGCTGGCTCCCACTACCATTCCATCGCTGAAAAACTCCGCCGCCCCGGCTGCCGTCATCACTTTCTCCCTCAACCCTACCTGCCGAATACGTGTAAAATTGTCCATATGCTGAATTTTATGCTCGGAGGGCCGAAGTTACCGCATTCTTTAACACCGCTGCCAGAGAATTGTTAGGCCCTCATGCATCGGTTTTCCCATTTTTGGAATCATGCATAAATAAGTCTTTTTTTTAATCCGAATAGAAAAAAACCGTGTATATGGCGCTGCGCCCTGTTTGTCCGCTTCTGTACTCTTGGATCATGGTTGCCCTATTTTCCTGCCAGAAGCAGATACCGCTCGACAATTCCGACGACGATAAGCCACTCCTTAACCAGCCCGGTACCACCATCAATTGCAACGACACCAAACAGCAGTTGGTAAAAAGAACCGGTCCTCAACCCGGCGACTCCATCGTGGTGAACTATCATGACGATGGGAGGCTAAACCAGATAGCCTCCTACAGTGATCTCCGCCCGTCCCGGGGCATAACCCTTGTTTATGAAAACGGAAGACCAATCGGTGGCGACCTGCATGACCTTGATCTCGACCAGAGCCTAAACCGGGTCCTGTTCCGATACGATATTTCGGGAAGGATCGACTCGATGTACGTCCTGGGTAACAGCAATGCCGACCGACGTTTTGTCTACGATAAATACGGGCTCATCAACAAAATCATTGGCTACACCAACGGTCAGATGGCCTATTACTATGAGATTCAGAACAATGAAGTAGGTAATATCACCAGCTACACCCGATGGCAGAAAGGTGCCAATGGAATGGAAAAACAAGAGGAGGCTGCCCTGGAATGGGACGACCGGAAAAATCCCTTTGCTCCCGTTGCCATCTTTATGTTTTATCTGGACAGTGAGGAGGAGATCCTGAAACTATCCTGTCCCAACAATTTCCGCAGGCTCTCCCGCGAAAAGACGGCTTCACCCAACCAATCGCAATCGGAAGGGAACCGACTGGTGTACAACAACAATTGCTATCCACAGGCGGCCTACAGCATCGTCGACGGAATGACCCAACAATCGGAACCCGATATTAAATTCCTGTACAAATAAGATTTAGCGGGAGGATTCTTCAACCAGCAGCTCATTGATCATCCTCCCCACTTCTTCTGCCTTATTCAGAATCATCAGATGGCCACCTCCCTTTACCGCAATGGCATCGGTGATATAACGGAAGGGCAGCAGGCGGTCGGCTGTTCCATGTATATGTGTAAGATGGGATGCCCGCGTCTCATTCTTCCAAAGTAGGATCTTATCGATGGCCCACTTCAGGTAACCCAGATGGGTATCTTTCATGACGGCCGCCAGGAGCCTTTCTTCTTCCCGGCCCTGGGTACCGAAAAGCCAATTGGTTAACGGATTGCTCCAGGTGAACAGTCGTACCGGAATCAACCGGTGAATCCCGAATTTTCCTACAAATCTGAACAGGGGCGGGAGCTCCCTCCGTTCTTTTACAGAAGAAATAAGGATGATTCGGCGAACCTCGATATGCCGGGCAATTTCAGAAGCCATAATTCCGCCGAACGACATGCCAATGATGATGGGTCGGGCACTGTCGATCTGGTCCGACATGCGCCGCGCATAGTTTTCCAATGTTTCCCCTTTTTCCGGAACCAGCCATTTGAGAAAATGAGCGTGATACTCCGGAAAACGGAGATTACGAAAAACCCGTTCGTCTGCACCCAGGCCGCTGATGATGTACAAGTGCTTTTCCATCGGCAAATATCAATGGAAGATACATTTTTCATACCGCAGTCACTCCAGGAAACCTGACATTTTAACTCGAAAACTCCAGGTTTTTGCACATTTGCCCGACCCGCAAAAAATTCGTATCTTAATAGAGTGGGCATTCAGAGAATATCGCCAACTTTGGCCCATGACAGATCCCTTCGAACTTGAGATTGATTACAAAAACGAAAAGTTTGTTTTTCCCGCACAATTGCAGGTAGCAGGATATTCCGTAAAAATTGAAGTGTTGGTGAACGATCAGGCCTGGTATTTTGAACGCGACGAAGAAGGTCAGTTCAGAGCGGTACTTCCTTATGGCGTGATGCCCGACACCATCAAAAATATTGACCGGAATCTACTCCGGGCCATTGCTGAAAAAATCAACGAAATTCTGGCGTAAAAAAGAGGCCCTTTCTCACCGCCCGCGTCAAATTATTCAGATCAAGGGCAGAAAAGCCGTCTATAAAAAATGCTATTTTCCAGCGGGAAGGTTCTATAAGATTTGGCGCGGGGTTGAACCTCCGATGAAATTATGAATTAACTTTGCGCTGCATATGAAAAGAATGGTCAAACATATCACCACCTCATCCTTCATGCTGCTCCTGCTACTGAAGATGTTGGCGCTGCCGATGATACTGTTTGAATATTCCATCAACAAAACCGTGATTGAGGCCCGCTTCTGCGAAAACAAGGAGAAGCCACAACTGCAATGCCACGGCAAGTGCCATCTCAAAAAACAAATGGCCAAAGCATCCGAATCGCCGGAGTCGCAGGATAACAAAGACTCGGCAAAATCTCTCGGAATCGAAATATGTCAGGAAGCAGAATGCTTTTCTGTCGACAAACAATTTGTAACACTTCCTTCCATCCCATTCGCTGTTACCGATGAAGCTACCATCGCCGGTTTCTGTAACGGCATCTTCCATCCGCCTGCAGCTCTCGTCTGATATTTCCCCAACGCCGGAATCGTTCCGGACAATCTGCGATTTCCAATTATAATTCCGCCATGTAAACGCAGGCACGAACAAGCCGTGCCGCGCCGTTTCGTGCATAATCAACTTATTGCTTCAACATGAACACTTATATCAGACTTGCGCTGGCAGCAACCCTATTCCTTGTATCCTGCAGCAAAGACAAGGATCAGCCCAACGAGACTGCCACATCCGATCTTTCAATTGAATTCGACAATATTGCCGGGGATATGAATCTCCATCTCAATACCGGCACTTATTACAACGCTTCCGGAGAATCCTTCACCGTCACCACGCTGATGTATTATATCAGCAATATCAGCCTCAAACGTGCAGACGGTTCCGTATATACCGTACCGCAGGAAGACAGCTATTTTCTGATTCAGGAAGATGTAGCCGAAAGCCGCTTTGCAAAGGTTAAGGTGCCGGAAGGCGATTATACGTCGCTCCAATTTATTGTTGGGGTAGATAGCCTGCGAAGCACCATGGATATTTCCGAAAGAAAGGGCGTGCTGGACCCTGCACAGAACAGAGGCATGTACTGGGAATGGAACAGCGGCTATATCTTTTTTAAGATGGAAGGGACTTCTCCGGCAGCACCCGGGGACAACAAATTCCGTTACCATATCGGATTTTTCGGGGGATACAGCAGCCCAACACTTAACAATATCCGCACGGTGAATATCGACCTTACCCAGGGTGGCATTGCCCGCGTACGAAGCGGCAGAACCTCCAACATACACCTGATGGTGGATGTCAGCAAGGTATTCTCAGGCGTTCACAGTTTCAGGATAGAAGACCAGCCGACGGCGATGTTCAATACGTTTACCGCTACCGTCGCCGACAACCTCCCCTCCATGTTCCGGCACGATCACACCGAAAACTAACGGATATGAACAACCGTATATGGATTGCGCTTTTTCTGCTGCTGTTCATTGGCGCCTGTACCAAATCGGTGGTAGAACATTTCATTGGGTTTGAAAGGCCGGAAAATTTTCCGGCACCCCATTATCATTTCGAGACCAACCCCGTAACAAAAGAAGGTTTTGAGTTGGGAAGAAAATTGTTCTACGATCCGATTCTTTCGCGCAACAATACCATCAGCTGCGGAACCTGTCATATTCAGTCAGCAGCCTTTACCCACCATGGTCATGATGTAAGCCACGGCATCGACGACAAACTCGGAACCCGGAATTCGCCGGCCATTATGAACCTGGCCTGGGGCAAATCCTTTTTCTGGGACGGGGGCGTCTTCGATCTGGATCTACAACCCATTGCCCCGATCACCAACGAAGTGGAGATGGATGAAAAAATAGCGAATGTCATCGCCAAACTTCAGCGCTCTCCGGAATATCCGAATCTTTTTGCGCGGGCCTTCGGATCGCCGGAGATCAATACGGAACGATTGATGAAGGCCCTCTCGCAATTTATGGTGATGCTCATCAGCTCGGATTCGAAATACGACCAGGTGATGCGCGGTGAAGGCGCCGTATTTACGTCGGATGAGCAGGAAGGATACGAGCTCTTCAAAACGCATTGCGGAGGCTGCCACAAAGAACCCTTGTTTACCGACGAATCGTTCCGAGATAACGGAATCGGTATCGGCCCCTTCAATGATGAGGGAAGATATCAGATTACGTTGAACGAAAACGATCGGTACAAATTCAAGGTTCCCTCGCTTCGCAACCTTCGGTATACCGCCCCCTATATGCACGATGGTAGATTCATCACGCTGGAGGGTGTTCTGGAGCATTATTCCCATCGGATAAAAAACACCGCGAATCTGGATCCTCTCCTGATCAGAAATGGAGAGCCCGGCCTGAAACTGGGCACAGATGAGCAAAAGAAAATCATCGCTTTCCTGAATACGTTGAACGACGAAAAATTCGTCACCAACAAACGGTTTTCTGCGCCATAATTCAATAAAACGATCAACAATGTTCAAAAAAATAGTTCTCTCAATTGTTCTGGCGGCAACGGCAATAGGAGCCGCCGCCTGTGATATCTGCGGTAGCGGTGTAGGTAGTAATTATATCGGGTTGCTGCCGGAGTTTAACAAGAAAATCATTGGTCTCCGATATCGTCATAACACCTTGACAACCCATATCGGGGCCGGAGGGCAAAGCTCCTATCTGACCACCCATGAAACCTATCAGACCGCTGAACTCTGGGGAGCCTGGTCGATCGGAAGTCGGTTCCGGGTTATGGGATCAGTACCTGTAAACTTCAACCACAAAAAAAACAGCGAAGCCAGCAACAGACGTGATGGTCTGGGTGATGTATCCCTGCAGGGCTACTATAAAATGTTTGACAAACGAAGCAGTCTTGGTAAAAATCTCTTGAGCCAATCACTTTGGATGGGTGCGGGGGTAAAACTCCCTACAGGAAAATACGAAGCGCCTTCGAAAGAACCCGGCGTAAATGATCCGAATATTTTTCAACTGGGAACCGGAAGTACCGATTTTTCCGTCAATGCCATGTATGATATCCGGCTGATGGATTTTGGCGTGAATACCACGTTGAATTATAAACTAAATACCGAAAACAGTGAAGGCTATCGGTACGGAAATAAGTTCAGTGCCAATCTTCAGGCTTATTATAAATTCCGGATCAAAGATAATCTGACGGTCGCGCCGAACGCTGGTGCCCTTTTGGAAGCAGCCGAACGTGACCATGATAACGGATTCCGCACGGATGTTTCCGGAGGCCATTCCATTTGCGGAACGATGGGTTTTGAGGTCAGCTTCAAGCGAATAGCCATCGGAGCGAGCGCATATCATCCTCTATCTCAAGACCTTGCGAATGGATCAGTAAAAGCCGGCGATCGTGCGATGCTCCATGTTTCCTTACTTTTTTAACCCAATTCGGATAAAAACTCCAGGTTTTCCGGTACAACCGGAGGCTTGCATTTCAACGGCAGAATGAATATCTTGCATTAGCCTTAAACCTTATGAACAATAATCCTTTTGCCCTGATCCTTCCTGCAGAAGAAGCAGGAATGCAACCGCCGAATCCCAGAGCGGACTCCATCCCACATCCACTTCCATTTGCCGGAACCGAACGCCGCAGCTGTCGTATGGGTACGTTTATCACGCAGTTCTATTCCGGCAACGAATTCAACGTGTACCAGTATACGTTCAACATTCAGGAATTTGGTGCGGCCTATCTGAGGGTTCTCCGCCCGGTGGTGGCTTCCGTTTTTGTTATCGGAAACGAATTGCGTCTTTTGAACCTGAATCTGACCGATTCGGTGTACGTACCCACCGTGCACTGTGCCACTGCATATTTCGCGAAAGGAGTTTATCCGATTCAAATAAATACGGGCGAGTACCGGTTTCTGTTTTTTCAGCCTTCTGAAGAAACCCTTGCGAAGCTCAATTCAGCAGAAACCAGTTTCCGAAGACCTTCGCTGCTGCTGGAACTGAGTTGGGAAAAATCGGAGGCAGGCGGTGTCCGTAAAATTTCTGCGGAAATGCAGAATCAGATCCGGGGTATTTTCGAAAAGGCGTCTGATAAAATTGCAGATCGGTCGGTGTTGGAGGAGGGTTTATTTCGACTGAATGCGTCGTTGATACAGGAAAAGCTGAGTACAGAGACCGCCTCCACCAAACAGGAAAAAGCACGGACCTTAAGATCCTATATCTTGCACAATCTGAGCGACAAAACCTTGGGCGATCAACAGCGTATTTCGGAAGACCTGGATATCAACGCCCGAATCCTGAACTACGAATTCAAAAAGCTGACGGGGAAAACCGTAGCTGCCTTTATACTACACGAAAGACTCGAGATGCTCCGGCAATATCTGAGCACTACCGACCTACCCCTCGACGTCATCGCACAGAAGATCGGAATTCCGCATCCGGTGAGCTACTACGAGCAATTCAGAAAAAAATACGGCGTATCCCCCCGAAAATACAGGGCCGACCAACGGACGCAAAAATCGAATCCGGTGATGGAATAACCAGTCGGAATAATTACATCGTTTCCTCAAAAATATTTTCGTCGAATCGGTTCTGACGCAGGAGCCGATAATGGTTTTTCAGCGAGTCGACCAGAGTAAATTTGCGATAGGGCAGATTCATTTCCTTCGCGATGGCTTCGAGTTTTTGCGTTATTTCAGGATAGTACACATGGTTTACGTCGGGGAACAAATGGTGTACCACATGAAAATTGAAGCAACCCATACAGAACCGGGTAAAGAAATTGTCGTGCGTTACATCGTTGGTGGTAACCAGCATATGCATCATCCAGTTATGCGGAAGTCGGTTCTTTTCATCCGGAACCGGAAAGCTGTTTTCCGTATTGGCGTGTGGAGAAAGTAAAACCAGGAGGGAGAAAATGCTGGCCGTAAACAACATGATGCAGAACGCAATCAGCATGGTTGTCCAGCTCAGATCAAGCACAAATTTTGGCAGGACAACGATATAGAAGATAAAAAATGCTTTAAACAAAATCAGCTTCAGATATTCGGTCCATGGAATGACCACGAGTTTTCGAACCGTTCTGCTTCTGTCGAAAAAATCCTTAAAATCTCTTACCAGCAACCAATTTGCCAGATAGAAGGGATATAGAAGCGGAAGATAGATATGTTGATAGCGGTGCATTTTCGAATAGGCGCCATCGGGGAAGACCCGGAACAGACTGCTCTGTTCGATATCCGTATCCCAGTGGTTTACATTGGGGTAGTTGTGGTGAAAGCGTACATGACGAAGTTGCCATATAAAGCTGTTAGCTCCCATAAGATCAAAAAAATGGACGAATATCCGGTTCGCCCATCTTTTTTTGAATATGGTACCATGAACCGCATCGTGTATTACGTTCAGGAATACAAATACAAGCATGATACCGAGTGTGAAGTAACAGAGGTACAGCACCGCCGGGTTGGAGCCCCAAATCAGGGCGGAGAGATAGATTGAAATATACAGCACAGGAAAAAGGATCGACTTGAAGACAATCTCCTTTTTCCTTTCAGGTTCCAGTTGATTTACGATGGAACGAACTTCCTGCCGGAGTTTCTTAAAAATAGCCTGGTCTTCAGTTACGGAATATACTGGCTTTGCGATATCAGTCCGTACAATAGTTCTTGTCATACGGGATGATTTTTAACAAACGAATTAAATCAGATTCTATCGTTGGTTTACCAATAAAACATTAAAAACAGAAAAAGGTTGCGTTATTCGAATACCACGGTTTTGTTGCGGTAAACAAATACGCGGTCATTGAGCACAAGTCGAAGCGCCCTGGCAAGTACGGAAACTTCTATTTCCTTTCCTGCATTCATCATATCCGTTGCCGTGAAGGAGTGATTGACGGGAATTACCTGTTGCGCAATGATGGGGCCTTCGTCGAGTTCATTGGTAACAAAATGCGAAGTTGCTCCAATCAGTTTAACACCACGTTCGAACGCCTGGCGGTACGGGTTGGCCCCCACAAATGCCGGAAGAAAGGAATGATGGATATTGATGATACGCATGGGATAGTTCTCTACAAATTCCGGGGAAAGGATACGCATAAATTTGGCGAGAACAATATAATCGGGCGCGTATCCTTTGATATGCGCATTTATCTCCTCCTCAAATTGCTCCCTGGTTTTGTTTTCGTGTGAAACAAGATGGAAGGGAACACCGAATCGCGAACACATATCCGACAGATGACCGTGGTTTCCGATGACTGCAGTGACTTCTGCGCCCAGTGTTTTGAAATAATTCCGTACTAGAATATCGGCCAGGCAATGGTACTCCCGGGTCACCATCAGCACGATTTTTTTGTTGGGGAGCGGATTGATATTTACGACCGATTCCGCTGGAAGAACCGATTTGATCTGCCGGGTCAGTTCCTGCGTATCCAATTCGTTTTCGGCTTCAATACGCATGAAGAAACGATTATCGGTCTTGTCTACATGCTCACGGAGAGAGACAATGTTGAGTCCCGCATCGGCCATTATCCGGGATACGTCCGCCACGATTCCAACACGGTCGTTCGACTGAATAACAACAATCATCTTACAGTTATTTGAAGACGGGCTTCAAGATAGTAAAAAAGACAATTCGTTTCGCTGCAATACGCGGAAAGGGTTCCGTATGGCCCGGTCTTTCTTACAATACCAATTTTGCGTAAAGTTTCCGTAGAGTTTCTTCGGGATCGGTGCAGAAGCCGGGATGCACCCTTGAAGTTTGAATAATGGTACTTCTCATGGCAGTCAGCCAACGGAATCGGGATGCCGGATCGAGGGCCGCAATAGGACCGTACTCCCTGTTGCCTTCGGCAATCTGCTGAAACGCTTCGAGGTTGCATCGTATTTCCCCGATATCGGTGGTTTCACACAGAGCAGACAAACGGGATTCGTTAATAGAATGGATCATGCCCAGGAATTTTTTCTGTGCACAATAAAGAATCACGCCGGCATTCAGAAACTCCTCTCTTTCCACCCGCGGAACAACACGTATGACGGCGTACTCAAATAAGTAATTTCCTTGCATTCTGTGCTTCTTTTACAAAAATTCCGGATTGGGCCGCTCTCGTTTCCAGAAATCCTGCGTACACCGATCGGACTTGCGCGGGTGATTCGCCTGCGGAATGCGCCGAAACCCAATCGTCGGGGATGAGAGCAACTATGGACTGGATAATTTCCGAGGTCAGGAGGCCGCTTAAAATTTCGTCCGCTTTTTCAAGTTCTGAGGCGAAGGGCAACAATACGTGATCCTTGACCAGCGTGAACGGCTTTTGGGCCTGATCTTTCCAGTTGTTCCAGGAGTGATGGAAATAGAGAGATGCTCCATGATCGATCAGCCAAAGCTCTTTGTTCCACATGAGCATATTGGTATTCCGGGATGTTCTGTCGACATTGGTGAGTAAACAGTCCAGCCAAACAATTTTTGATGCCAGCAGTGGATCGGGTTTGGAAACCGAGGGATCGTAGGTGATGGCGCCGGAAAGATAGTGAAGAGCCAGATTGAGGCCCACACTGGCTTTCAGCAGGTCCTGAATTTCCTCATCGGGCTCGGTACGGCCGAATGCTTCGTCGAGCCGCGCAAAAACGATTTCCGGGACCTTTAAACCCAGAGCTCGTGCAATTTCGCCTCCGATAAGTTCGGCGATCAGCGCTTTTACGCCCTGACCCGCACCCCGGAATTTGAGCACGTAGAGGAAATCGTCGTCGGCTTCGGCAATGGCAGGCAACGACCCTCCTTCGCGGAGAGGCGTCACATAACGTATTACATCAACCGTTCTGATATCAGGTGTGTAGGAATTCATTTTTCTCCTGACTGGATGAACATAATCAGGCGGGTAAAAATAAGAAGAAAACTATTGCTGAAAGCATTATTTGGAAACGCTCACAAACTGCGGGACCGCATCAGGAATTGGTGCAGATAAAAACGTATCGATCCGGCGAGCAGGTTATTCAACTCGTCCTGCAGGGCACGTTCCTTGTCCAAAAAATTCATGGCCAGTTCTTCCAGTTCCATTTTCAATCGCATGGAATAACCGCTCTGCATATTCTGGTAAGCAGATTCCCGGCTGTTACGGTCGATGGAGAAGGATTTTTCCCTGAACTCCTCAAACAAGTCGAAGAAAATGGATTTCGCTTTTTCTTCAAATGCAATTTTCAGTATGATGATATTCTCGTTCATTGGTTCAAACGCCCCCGTCGGAGAAACGCCCTGATAAATCAGACACTCCGACTCTGCTGGTTTGCGGCGCTGAACAAACTCAGGAAAGGAAAACGATATTAAAGGTAAGTTACAATAAAAATCCCGTTTTACCGAATTCCTCAGCGCTGGTTAAGATAGCGTTCGTTAATGATCCGGTGGTGGTGCCGTTCGTGCCCCGCAATCATATAAATCAAGCCGCGCACTGAAACGTTATGGCCGGATGCGGTGCCGGTTCGGAAAAACATTTCTTCGGTGAAGCTGTTGAGCAGGGCCAGAGTTGCGTCCTTAACCGCTTCATATTCAGCCAGTAAATCGTCCATGCTGCGGATAGAAGCCATCGACTCGGCCGCATAGTCCTTTTCTTCGAAGCCCGGCAACGGTGTCTTATCATTCCGGGCGATGCGCAGCGCGCGGTAGGTGAAGATCCTTTCCGTATCGGTAACATGCAACAACAGTTCCTTCAGGCTCCATTTTCCTTCCGCATATCGGTAATCGTGCATTTCCGGAGGCAAGGATCGCATAAGTGCAACCATCTGCCGCCTATTTTCCTCAATCCGGCCAATGGGATCACCGCTGTCGGCAACCACATCGATATATTGTTTTGCGTAGGGCGCATATTCCCCCTCAAGTGGTTTGTCGATTCTTATCATATCTGATGTATTATGCGTTCCAACTAATCTTGCGAACGTCCTTGTCGCCGTCAAACACCTTCAGCAATTCGGACAGATCTTCTTTCTCTGCGTTCCTCAGCCGTATGGTCAGGAGGACGCCATCGGTCATTTCCTCCTGTGAGTAGCCGATCACCTCAATATTGGGAGCCGATTGGAAATACCGTATGGCGTCGAGGGCTTTTTCTCTTTTGGCCACCACCAAACGAATGGATTTCTGTACAAATCGGCCCTGGAATCGTCGTTCAAAGGGTTCCAGCGCCCAGAGGATGATCAGTGCCAGCGCAGTGGTGAAAAGCGCAGGCACAAACATGCCGCCACCTACCGCCAGCCCAATGGCCGATACCGTCCAAAGTCCCGCCGCCGTAGTTAATCCACGTATGATTCCTCCTTTCAGAAAAAGAATGGCACCCGCACCGATAAATCCGATACCGCTGACGACCTGTGCCGCAACCCGGGAAGGGTCGAGCGAAACACCGGGTTTCCCGAGTACCTCATTAAAGCCATAAGCTGAAACAATCATGAGCAGACATGAACCCAAACTAACCATCATGTGTGTACGGAGGCCCGCCGCCCAGTCTTTACGTTCTCTTTCCAAACCTATTATTCCACCAAAAATTACCGCCAAAAACAAACGGAGAATGATTTCATCTATGGGCAACATGAGCAACTGATTTAAACGATAAAGATAGGAAATACCGGAAAAGCCCTCTATACCAACCGGAAAAGCCAACCTCTGCGCGTTTTGGCCATACCTTAACAGAATTTGGCCAGTTCGGCCCTCTGTTTAACAAGTTGTTAGTAAGCCTAACGCGTTAAAAAGCATCTAATTACTATAAAATCACCTAAAACGCAGCGATATGAAAAAGCTCTACCTTCTACTGATTGTTTCCGCTTCGGTTCTCCTTCTGAGCAGCTGCAGCAAATCCGTACTCTACCCCAGCGATCTTAATCCCGACGAATGGATGGTTACCCATGAACGCGGTATCGTAGCCTATGTCGATTATTTCTCCGGAAACTATATTGTTGAAACCCGAAACGGGTATTCCGTAGTGGAGTCTCTCAGCGGTGTAACACCGCGCGAAGGCGACCGCGAATACGCCTATTTCAGCAACAGGGGTTCGCAAACTACCTATAACCGTTCAGGAAATTATTTCACCCAGATATACGTTGTGGATAGTTGGCTAACCTGGGGAGAAGCCCTGTATATTCTGGATGAAATCAGCCGCCCCTATGGTGGATATTGATCAGATGGACGCTGTGGTTATGATGGCTGTGGCTTCAATTTCTATCAGGTATTCGGGGGCAATCAGGCCCTTCACTTCCACCATGGTTGTGCAGGGCCTTATCTCGCCAAAATATTCTCCATGAGCCTTGCCGTATTCCTCCCATCTGCTGATGTCGGTAACAAACATCCGCGTCCGCACCACATCCTTGAGCGAAGCGCCCGCCTGCCCCATTACCTTTTCGATTTTGGAAAGAATGAATTTTGTCTGCTCATAGGCACTGTTTCCACCTATAAGATTTCCGTCATCGTCCACCGCAACCGTACCGGTTACTTCAACAGTGTTTCCTACCTTAACGGCGCGACTGTAACCGACTATGGCTTCCCATTTCGCGCCTGATGAAAAATTCTTTCTCATTCACAACGTTTAAAAATTCCCGAATCGCTACACCTTGGGCGGTATGAGCTTATACACTACCGGCGTTACAATACGCGATAACAGCGTTGAGCTGATCAGTCCTCCGATCATAACGATGGCCAGCGGAGAAATCAACGGATTGCTCGACCAGGCAATCGGCAGCAAACCACCAATGGCGGTAAGCGTTGTCAGGATAATCGGCAGGAATCGGATTTCTCCGGCATGTTCAATCGCCTCATTCAATTCCATACCTTCCCGTCGGAGCTGATTGGTAAAGTCGACCAGAAGAATCGTATTCTTAACCTCAATGCCCGCGAGCGCCACAATACCGATGGTGGCCACAAAGGAAAGCGTATTTCCGGTAACAAGCAGTGCCAGCACCGCGCCCACAATCCCCAGCGGAATAACCGACAGAACGATAACCGTACTCTTGAAGGTTTTGAATTCAAGAATAAGCACGGCAATAAACAGGAATACCGTGAGCATGATAATGGCTCCAAATCCGCCGAACGATTGCTCTCTCGTTTCCACTTCTCCTCCCATCGAATAGGTATAGCCGGAGGGAAGGTCCATTTTGTCCATCTTACCGATCACGTCCTTGATAACGGCATCGTTGAGGTACCCCTCACGCACAAACGCACTGACGGATACCGTCCGGGTTTTGTTGATATGACTGATGCTAACGGGCGAGGTCTCCAATCCCAGGGTGGCAATCTGCGACAGCGGTATTGGTTTTCCCTGAATATTCTCCACATAGATGCCCTCGAACACGGAAAGATCGGGATGAGACGGCCTCGGCACACTGAGTCGGATCTTATATTCCTCATCTCCGGAATCTGCATCCGTAAAGGTTGCCAGGTCAAGTCCAGCCACCGCCATGCGGATGGTTCGGTTAATGTTTACACTGGGCACACCCAGTGCCAACGCTTTTTCCTTGTTGATGGTAACGCGGAGATCCGTTTTTTCGTTGCGGATCGGGTTTTTGACGTAAATCGCGCCTTCTGTTTCCTTCAGCATTTGTTCCACGCGGGCAGCCAGGCTTCGCAGGGTATCCAGATCATCACCCTGAATGCGAACTTCTACCGGCGAGATCATCGGAATGCCCTGTTCAAAATTCTTAACCTTGACCTGGGCTCCGGGGTAGGGCGTCCACCGCTTCCTCAGTTCTTCAACAATTTCCGCCTTTCGGTCCGCACGGGTATCCGGATACAGCTGAACGAAGATTTCAGCAAAATCACTTCTTTCATTCTGGGGAATAACGTTATAGTAAATGCGCGGATTACCCTTCCCGACATTGGATGCGAAGTACTGAACCTCGGGCATCTGTTTCAGCTGACCTTCGATCTTTCTGGTAATACTGTCGGTATAGAAAATGTTCGACTGAAGCGGTCCCTCAATTTCGATCATGAACTGAGGCTTTTCAGAAACCGGGAACAAACTGAAGCCGATAACCGGAATCAGACGAAGAGCACCGGCAAAAATGGCCAGGGCAATCGCCAGCGTAAGCCAGGGACGTTTGAGTGCCTTGTCGAGAAGTTGCGCATAGGTACCATGGATCACTTTCTGGAAGGTACGGAGAACAATATTCCCTTCCGGATGTGGATGTGGTGAAAGAAGATGGCTGGAGAGGAAGGGCACCACGGTAAGTGCCACCAGCATCGACGCAAATATCGTACTGATCACGGCTACCGGGAGGCTTCGGATAAAATCACCGGAGGCTTCGGGCATAAACATGAGCGGCATAAACGCGATGATGAGGGTTGCCGTACAGCCGATAACCGCCATGCCGATCTGCCGGGTAGCTTTGAGCGAGGCTTCCAGACGGGAATACCCATCGCGCATCCAGCGTTCGATATTTTCCACCACAACAATACTATCGTCAACAAGCAGCCCCAGTGCCACCACAAATCCCACAATGCTGAGCTGATTGAGGCTGTATCCAAATACGTTCAACAAAACAATACCGATGGCCAATGACAGAGGAATCGAAATCATTACCACCAGCGAAGCCCTTGTACCCAGCGGCAACAGGGTAATCAACACCAATCCGATGGCAATCAAAAAGTCAATGCCCAGGCCACTTAAACGCCGGTTCACATTTTCCGCCTGGTCAAAATGGAGTACCAGATC
>Ga0182793_1000200_pt1 | contig 53908 bp, 45 predicted proteins | sample Passage237A_FD_130498 | JGI IMG/M metagenome (GOLD analysis project Ga0182793, IMG submission 130498) | Cellulose adapted compost microbial communities from Newby Island Compost Facility, Milpitas, CA, USA - Passage2 37A (version 2) (version 2) ... | reverse complement strand
CCCCCCCACACCGTTGGATCTGCCCGTAATAGAAGGGGCTCGTGCCCCAGGGGGAGAGCTGCCTGGAAAAGCCGTGGTTGAACGTGACGATCTGCTGAGCCGTCATCCCGCCGGTCAGTCCGGAGAGATCCATCGCGCCGCTGTTGTTCAGGCCGCCGGTGGCCGACTGCGTGATCGGCCCTTCCTGCTCGGAGCTGAAGTAGCTCGAGAATTGGCCGGGGGTATCGAAATCGAGTGTGAACTGGGCAGACAGCGGCGACAGTGCCGCCAGGAACAGGGCGAGGGCAGCGAGTTTTCTCATGGTAGGAAGCGGCGGAAACAAAGCTCGGTTGGGAGGGGCAAACAGCGGACTTGCGTTGCTTGATATCGGGGATGCCGCCGGCTTTCAGCGCGCTCAAGTGGTTTTTTTTGCGTTTACTGTCGACGGCGCGACGACCGTCGCCGCGTGAGCGCCGCTGTTCGTGAGGTGGAGCCCGGCGTCCTCGCCGGGCTGAACACGCTGCGTAAACACGAACAACCCGCCGGGGACGGCGGGTTCCACCTGCTAGGCTTGGGGGCGCGACGCCCTCGTCGCGCTCGGCGCACGCCGCGGCGAGGACGCCGCGGCTCCAGTCGCGAGTGTGCGCGCATCGTGTCCCGAGTTGCGTCACGGTGCGGACCAAGTCGCGACGATGTGCGCACCGGATTGCGCAATGTCTCCAAATAAAAAGCCCGACACGGTGGCGTGTCGGGCGAGGGAAGTCTCTTTTCTGCGAAATGCTCAGCGCTGCTTGGCTTGGCGGCGGCGGGCGATCACGACGGCGCCGAGCGCGACCGCGCCGAAGATGGCGGCGTAGGTGGACGGCTCGGGGATGGCGGCGGCGTTGATCGCGTCCACGGCTTCCGTGAACGTAAGGCCGCCCAAGTTCACGGCCGATGCAACGAGCGAGGCCGTGTAGGTATCCTGGTCGAAGTTGAATTGGAGGACCGCCACCATCGTGCCGTCCCCGTCGCGCATGAGGATGTAGTTATCCGAGCCCCACTGTGCACCGTCGACGAGCGAGCCGGGCACCTCGTCTACGACTGCTGCCCAGTAAACCGATTTCCACGTCTCGATCGAATTGTAGTTGCTGAAGAACGGATCATCGCTGCCCCGATTCGAAGCACGATAGAAGTAGCCGCAGATATTATCACCGTAGCGGAAGCGCATGAAGCCGATGTCGGACGTGCCGCCCTGCTCGAATTCGAAGTGAGCGAGATTATCGATGGCATAGTAGCCAGCGTCGAGGCTCGGGGTTCGGGCGAGCTCGATCTGGCCGGCAAAGACGGTCGTGGCCACATTCCCGATCGGGCTGTTGTAGAAGGAAACCGAGGTCGTGGTCGGGATGGCGCACAGCGGTGCCGCCAGAAGCGCGAAGCAGAAGAGGATTCGTTTCATGGTGAAATGCGCGCGCAAGCACGACACGACCCATGTTATAAGCAAGCGCCAACAATCTATTGTAATTATATAACATCACGTCCCGATCAGGCCGCTGACGAGGGCGGCATGGAGCGGCGATCACATGCAGCATCGCCGCGGAAGCGCGTGGAGGGGATCCCGTCGATGACTAATAGATGCCAAGACCTGGCATGAGTGGGTATTTGTCTGAGAAAGGCGACAGACGCCAATGCCCAGTTACGGGCGTGGCGTTATATACACATGAACCCCAACCCTGCTGCTCAACAGCCCGAAGAGATCGGGCCGTTTCAGTTCGTCGTGCTCGTGCTGTCGCTCGTCGTCCTGGCGATTTTGGTTCTCGAGACCGTGGTCGAGATGCCCACCGAGGTGAGTGTCCTTCTCGCATGCATCGACAATTTTCTCTGCGTGGTGCTCCTGACCGATTTTTTCCTGCGCCTGCGAAAAGCTCCCGACAAATGGCACTTCATGCGATGGGGATGGATCGATCTGCTCGCCAGTATCCCCAACCTGGAAATGCTCCGGCTCGGGCGGCTCGTTCGCGTTTTCCGTGTTTTGCGAATGCTGCGCGGCGTTCGTCTCGTCCACCGCTTGCTCACGACGATTTTCCGCCATCGCATTCAAGGCGGGCTGTCGATGGTGGGGCTGACGGTTTTTCTGATGCTGTCGTTCTCGTCGATTTCGATTCTCCTTCTTGAGCAAGATCCCGACGCCACGATCACGACGGCAGGCGACGCGATCTGGTGGAGCGTCGCGACGCTCACCACCGTGGGTTATGGCGATCTCTTTCCGGTGACCGTGGAAGGCCGCATCCTGGCGGCGACGCTGATGTTTTCGGGCCTGGGCTTGTTCGGCACGATCAGTGGAATCACAGCCTCGCTTTTTGTCGGTGCGTCGAGCGACGACGAGGTGATCGTTCCGCTCGCGGAGGAGATTCGGAAACTGCGTGTGGAAGTCGCGTCGCTGAAAATGGGACAATCGTCCGATTCGTCCCAAGGAGCGGCGGTAGCGGCGATGCACGATGTGCGAGGAAAGCTGATGAGTGGAGGGTAGATCCCACCGATTTCCCGCGGGGCGGGGTGGTTGATAGGATGCGGTGGAACCCCATACCCCATGAAACTCTCCACTGCTTTTCTCGCGCTGGCGCTGTCGTTGCCGGCTGTTCATGCCCAGCTGCTCGTCGACGATTTCGAAGACAGCACGACGATGGGCTGGTTTGTCGGCGACGCCACGCACCCGCAGCCTCCGGTGAATGTCGCGACCGGCGGACCGGCGGGCGCGGACGACAGCTATCTCCTCTTGCAGTCGGTGGGTGGCGCCGGCCCGGGGAGTCGTCTCGCGGTGCTCAGCGGCCCGCAGTGGGCGGGCAACTACACGGCGTGGGGTGTGACCGGCATCAGCATGGACGTGCGAAATCTGGGAAACTCGGACATCTCGCTGCGGCTGCTGTTGGAAGACTTCGAGGGCATGGGGCCGCCGGCGAATCTCGCGATCACGAATGACCTCGCGCTGATCCCCGCCGGTGGGGGCTGGACGACGGTTTTCTTCTCGCTCGCGGTTTCAGACTTGGTGGCCGGAGTGCTCGGCACGCCGGCGGGAGCGCTCGCGAGCGTCGATGTCGTGCGGATTTTTCATAACCCGGATGCTACGTTCCCCGGGCCGGGGGTCGGAATCCCGCCGATCGTAAGCACGCTCGCGGTGGACAACATCACGCTGTGGGGCGGCGTCATCACGCCGGTGCCCGAGCCCGCAACGTATGCGTGGGGTGGGGCGTTGGTGCTCGCGGTCGCCATCGCGTGGCGCAGACGCACGCGATCGCAGCGGCTGCGCGCGACGCCGTGAGCGTCGCTGCGCGTGAAGTTTCGTTTCCAAAAAAAAGGCGCCGCGTTGATCGCGACGCCTTCGTGAGAGTGCCTCAGGCCTGCTTGCGGCGGCGGACGATCAGCGCCGCCACGCCGGCCATGCCGCCGAGGATGGCCGCATACGTGGAAGGCTCCGGGATCGCGGCGAGATTGAGGTTCAGCGCGACGGCGGACGCCGTATCTCCAACGTAAGGATTGCCGCCCCAGTAGAGCACGAGGTCGACCGGGGAAATGTTCGCGGGATTGTATTTGCCGACCGAGGTCAGCTCGACGTGGAGATTGATTTCGTCGTTCAGGCCGTCGGTGAAGTTGAACTCAACCATGTCGAACGGATTTATGTCATCGAACCCGATCAAAAATCCGACCGAAGCGCCTGGGGTTGAGAGCGACAAGACGAATGGATCTCCGGACGAGGACACGTCGAATCCGTCGATCGTGCCAGTCGCCACAGCGGGCCACGGGTTGTCCAGGTTGTTGACCCAGGTGTTGTTGCCCGGCGCCGCGAGCCACAACATGCCGAGATTGATGGCCGGGAGTTGGGTGGCGGTGGCAGTGCCCGAAATGTCGAACGACAGCGTATCGGTGGTGATGCTCCAGTTGCTGAGCGTGAGTTCGGCACGGGCAGCCGAAAGCGGCGCGATCAACGCGACCAGGGCGAGAATGAGTTTTTTCATGGAGTAGTGTGTGTGTGGACCCGAAGCCGCAGACGATTGGCGCAGCGCGCGCCAATTCGGGGGCAACGTTTCGCCACTGCATAAATTTCGCGCGTCGATTCAAGATGTATCCAAAAATGCAATACGAATGCGGATGTATGTGCAAATGACTGGGTGGAACGGGTGATCGTGCCTCCGGTTTTGCGGGGCTGAGCACGCCGCGCGCGGCGTGCTCCATCTGGTGAACCTCGCGAGGCTGGGGAGAAGCGACGCCCTCGTTGCGTCCCATGTCGCAACGCGGTGCGCACACGGTCGAGCCAAGGTCCGTCCCATGTCGCGCCTAGGTGCGGACACGGTCGCGACAATGTCCGCACTGCCTCGGGACGCGGTGCGGCTCGAGTCGAGCCACGGTGCGGCGTAAGTCGGGCGCGTGTGCGGCGCGACTTGCGCGGGCACAAAAAAGCGTGCCGCCATTTGAGCGCGGCACGCTTGATCTCTATTTTTCTAGTTCGCGCTGCGGCTTACTTCGCCAGCGCGACTTGGAGGATCGCGATAGTGTGCGCGGGCACGCGGTAACTCGGCGTGTCGGACGTGATCGACGTGGTGCGATACTCGACCACGTTTTTGTCGGGCTCCTGAAGCGTGTTCGCGGCGTGCACCGACGGAGCGGTGAGTGTGTGCGCGGTCCAGGCGCCGCTCGTTTTCGCGCCGGCGACCGTGAGTGCGACGTCGAGGTGCTCGGTTTCGCTGCGATTGACGAGCGCGAGCGTGAGTGTGCGGCCGGCCTCGTCGATCGACGAAGCGACATCGAGCACCGGCAGTTGCTCGGTCTCGGGCAGCGTGCCGCAGGTGACGTCGGCGGCGACGTGACGCGTGCCGCTGAGTTCGCGGTAGAGCGCGAGCGGATAATAGATCGTCTGGCAGATCGAGCGCTGCTCGTCGGTCATGATCGGCGCGAGCATGTTGACCGTCTGCGCCCATGTGGCCATGCCGACGACATCGGCGTGCCGTTGAAACGCGTTGAGGAAACTGGCGACGCCGAGCGCGTGATTCCACGTGTAGGTTTGCTCGAGTCCGTAGGCGCCGGTGCCGTTGGGCTCCCAGAAACCCCACTCGTCGATCGCGATCTTCACGGGCCCTTTGCGACCCGGGAAACGATACCAGCGGCTGAGCGGACCGGGATCCGCGGGCGTGAGCGCTTTGATCTGCGCGGCGGTTTTCTTGATCCGGTCCTCCATGTTGGCGACGGAGGTGAAGAGCGACGACGGCGCGGCGTTCGGCGTGCTGGCGTAGAGGTGCAGCGAGATGTAGTCGGCGATCGGGTGCAGGCTTTCCAGGATTGTTGGGGCGCAATGCTCGTCGTCGCCGACCATGATGAGTTCGATGGACGGATCCTGGAGCTTCATGAGCTTCGCGAAGAACCAGGCTTTCTGCACGTAGTCGGCGGGGTTCTGGAGCACGCCGGCGTCTTCCTTGGCGGCTTCTTCGTTGCCGAGGCCCCAGTATTTCACGCGGTAGGGTTCGGCGTGGCCATGTTTGCGGCGCAGCGCGGCGAAGTAGCTGTTGCCGTCGGCGTTGCAGTATTCGACCCACTCGGATGCTTCCTCGGCGGTGCCGGTGGACATGTTGACCGTGATGAAGGGCGCCGCGCCGATGAGCTGGCTGTAGGTCATGAACTCGTCGGTGCCGACGTGGTTCGTGTCTTCGCCGCCCCAGATCAGGTTGCGGCGGACGGGGCGGTTTTCCTTGGGGCCGATGCCGTCTTTCCAGTGATAAATCTTCGTCACCGTGCCGCCGGGGTAGCGCATCAGCGGCGTGCGGAGCGCCTGCACTTTCTCGAGCACGTCCTTGCGGAAACCGTGCTCGTCGCTGAGCGGAGAACCGGGCTCGTAAATGCCGCCGTAGATCGCGCGGCCCAAGTGCTCGATGAACTGGCCGTAGATGAGCGGCGAGATTTCGGCCGTCACTTGGTCGACGTGCACGGTGACGGAGGCGGGTTGGGCGTTGGGCGTTTCGCCATGGCTGCTCGGCAGAGCGGACACGGCCAGCAGAGCTAGACCTGATTTCATCAAGCGGATCGCGAGCGGAGCGGGGGAGCTAGGATTCATGCAAGTGCGATGTCCTGACGAAGTGAAAAATGACCGGTTGCGAGTGAAAACGCCCCCGCGACGCCATCTTCGCTGGCGTCTGCTCGGGGCGCGCTCCGCCGCACGAGGCGCACACGCGGTGCGCTGTTGTCAGCGAGCGATCGCGACTAAGCTGCTTCTGGCCACAGCCACGCAAACGTGCCGGCGGTCACCAGCGCGTAGATGAGGCCATCGATCGTCGACTTCACGGTCGTGGTCCAGCTTCGACGCATCCAGATTGATTGCGGCCACAGCGCGGCGGCGTGCGCCACAAACGCCACAGCGCCCACGATGCGAAAAACCGAGAGATACGGCGCACCCGCCGGCAACGTGTGAAACGCGACATAAGCAGTGAAAACGCCCACGAGGAGCAGATACACGAGCCACTGCACGAACATCGGGCCCATCGAGCCCCGGCCCTTTGGCAGCACGGTCATGAACTGGTTCGGCCCCTCGTTGAGTTTCGCCAGATACTCCGGGCTGTTGTAGTTTCCGCCGTCGCAGAGCGGCATCATGTAGTCGCCGGGCGGGAGATCGAACGGCCGGAGCGCCGCGCGCACGGCGTCTTCGTTGGGCACTTTCTTGAAGTCGTTCTTGTGCCAGGGCAGCGCCATGTGAATCACCGCACTGATTACGAACACGAAAACTGCGGACAACAGAATCGGGAGCCAGAGGCTGAGCATGGTGAAGTCTCCTAAATCGCGCGACGCGCACAAAACGAGCCGCGCAGGTTAATGCGAGTGGGTTGCGGAAGGCTGGCGGCGCACACCACCTCGGTCAACCACGCGGAAACGCACGCCCCCGCGAGGAGCGGGCCGCCATTCGCCCCGTCTGTCTCCCAGTGCGCTCTCAAGCGCGGGGCGCCCTGCGCCTCCGCAGCGCGACGGCAATCACGCCGACGCCGCGCCGAGAAAAACCGCCACACTCGCCGGCTCGGGAATTGGAGTCGTTTTCGTGAGGCTCACATATTCGAACCTGCCCGAGATGTCTCCAAACTTGCCGATCGCGATATAGTTGATCTCGGGATTCTCGCCGACGAAAGCGGCCTCGCGCAGCAGCGTCGATCCGACGAACCACTGCACTCTCCATTCGTCGTCGGTCGTATCGAGCACGATCGAAGCCTCAACGAGACCGTCCGCGGCCCAGAACGCTTCGCCGTCTTCGGTGTCGGGCCCGAGAAAAGTGCCGATGCCATCGTTAACGCTTTCGCGCTTGTCGCGCACCAGCATCCAAGCGACGGCTCCGAGTCCTCCCGGAAAAAATCCATTTACGTCGGCCGACGGGGTGAAGCCGATTCCCAGCCAGTTGCCCGTTCCTCCCGTGGGTCCCGTCGCAAACGACAGAGTGTAAATGTGCCCCGCTTCGGGTGAGAACGAAAGAAACGCGTTCTGATCGTTCTCGCCCTCCGTGTAGCCATCGGCCTTCCACGATTGCTCACCGGTGCCCGCCAACCACGTCTCGCTTCCCGGCCGGATGGACGGCGCGACGCCGTTGAGGCTGTTCTCACGCGAGCCGGAGAAGTCTTCGAAGTAGATCGTCGTCTGTGCCGACGCCCATGTGAGCAACGAGAGAAATACAACAAAGCAGCGGGTCTTCATGCGCGAAGCGGAAACGGAGTCGAAGTGGCTGGGGAGTGTGAGCCACCATTCCTGAGGCTCACTCTGTTGGAGTGCAAGATTGCTGCTATTGGGCTGCACAGGACGCTCCTGCGGCAGCATCGGTGAATCCCCTAAATTTCCCTTTCGCCTTTTCATTGCAGGAGTGGGCTTTTTCTTCGGGTGACCCCATGATCGGAGCCCCCTTTCCCCGCGCGAACCCCACCGCAGAATCCGAAGGTGCCAGAAAGGTGGCGCTGCTTTGGACGGGCGGATGGGATTCCACCTTTCAGCTTCTGCGCCTGCTGCTCCTCGAATGCGCAGAGGTGACGCCGTATTATCTGATCGACGAGGACCGCGGCTCCACCGGCGTCGAACTGCGTGTGATCAAGCGCATCAAGAACCGACTGGCCGAACTCTGGCCCGCGACGCGCGAGCTGCTTCAGCCGATGCAGTTCTTCAGTGTGGCCGATGTGCCGCAAAACCCGGACATCACCGCCGCGTTCAAAGGGATTCTGCAGCGTCGGTTTCTCGGCACCCAATACGAATGGCTCGCGCGGTTCTGCGAGAGCCGCGCGATCGAGCGGATTCAGCTCTGCGTCCATCGCGACGACAAGGCGCACGCGGCGATCGAGAATCTTGTGGCCTGCGCCGATCCGCGTTTTCCCGGCGAGTATGAGTTGAAGCCGGAGTTCGGCGGCACCGACGAACACACCGTGTTTCGGTATTTTTCCCTCCCGCTCTTCGATTTTACCAAGACCCAGATGCAAGCGATGGCCGAGCAAAACGGCTGGTGGGAAATTATGCAGATGACGTGGTTCTGTCACCGTCCGACGCCGAAGGGACAACCCTGCGGCCTGTGCAATCCCTGCCGCTATGCGATCGAGGAGGGGCTGGGCTGGCGCATCCCGCTCTCGCGTCGGCTCGCCGGCGAAATGTCCCGCGAAGTGGTGAAGCCGCTCAAGCGCTTCGCCCGCACCTGCTGGCGCTACGCCCGCGGCCGGGCGTGAGGTATCCAGACAACTGATACGTTGCGGCGGGGCGAAAGCGTTCGCCTCGCCCGCGGGGCTTATTCCGCGACGACTTCCGCGCCGGCCTTTTGCTTGCGCCGGCGTTGATACGCTACCGCCGAGCCGGCTACGAGAGCCGCCACGAGTGCCGTGGTCGAAGGCTCAGGGATTTCACCACCGGCAAAAATTCCGACGTCCGGTTGCTGTTCGTAAGCGAGACCGTGCACGGTGAAAAAAGCGGCAAGGTCGCCGTCCGCGGCGGTCGAGCTAACCTCGATCCAGCCAAAGTGGCGCTCGTCGTCTGCATCGGAGAAGTAAACGCCGACGAAGGAACGGTCCGCGCCTGGCAATAGGAACAGGCTCGAGACCAACGGCACCGTCGTATCAATCAATGAGCCTGGACCAACGGTCTCCTGGGCCAGGTCCGTGCGGCTCGCGTCCATCACCACCACCTCCACTTTGATTTCATTTGCGGCGCTAAAGAAGAGCTGGAAGTCGGCTTCGTCGCTGGAGGAAAACGAAAGGGAGCCGGCGCCGCCCAAGCCGTCGCCCATGTCGACGTAGAGCTTTTGTCCAGAGTCCTTGGAAACGGTTTGTTCTACCGGCGTATAAACGATCTGGGCCGATGCGTGGCCGGCGGCGAGTGCAGCGGAGGCGGGAATAGCGAGCTGGATGGCCGTGCGAAGCGGGGTGGGAGTGGGGTAACGCGAATTCAAGCTGGCGGGAAAATCGGTCCCGTATGAGCAAGCACAACCTCTATTATGACATTTCCGGGAGTTCGCATGTCATACGGGCGCCTTGGTGCAATTCATGTGCGCCAAATCGGTGCGCGAGCGCCCTGGCTTCGCCCCGCTCGTCATCCGTGGTGAAGATGGCGGTGCGAAGTCCGCCGGCGAACGCTGCATTCAGCGCGGTCCGCACAAGCTTGGCCAGCACGTCGGTTCGTCGCGCCGTGGGGGCTGTAACCAAAAGCTCAATACACGCCACCTTGTCGACGCGCCGCACCAGCATCAGTGCGACCGGTGCGCCCGCCTGTTCGGCCACGAAACTCAAGTCCGCATCGAACTCGAGGCCCGTGCGCATGAGTCCCGTCGTATCCTTCCGCCGGCGCCAATGTTCGAGATCGTCCCGGCTCGGCGGTCGTAGCTGCCATTCGCCGCGGCCCGCGGGGAACGACCGCATGCGCTCGAGCACCGGTTGGAGATCGAGGCGCCAGAGCGTGACGTGATTGTTCACCGTAAATCCCGCCGCCTCCAGGAAGCGTTGCCGCACGTCCCCGACGGGAATGTTGCTGCGATTCGACAGTCGGGAAAGTCCCCGCTGACGGGCGTCGTTCAACACCGCCTGCAGCAATAGGTCTGCGCCTGTTTCCACACCGGCCAGCAATTCGAAGGTCACGCCTCCCCGTTCATCCAGCACGGCCGCTCCCAGCAGCGCCTGTTCGTCATCGCGACTGAACAGCAAAAATCCGGTCCCGTGTTCCGGCCAGGCGGCTCGCGGAAACAAGAGGGTTAGCCGCGGCGCGTCTTCCGCGCGTTGTGCTCTCACGTGCGTGCCCATGGAAGCACGGGGCGTCGACGTGGGCCGGATGCGCGTCACGAGTGGACGACGCCAATTTTCCTCGGGCGCGGTTTCACGTGGCGGCAACGCTGCCGCGATACGCGCCTCGCCGTCTGCGAGCGTTCGCAACACGTCGGTCAGCGATGCGTGAGAGACGTCTTTATTCGGCGTCGATGACGCGTTCGTTCGCGGGAAAACGCAGAACCCTGCGCGTGCACTCACTCCACGACCGATGACGACGGTCGCGCATTTCCCGCCGGCCTCGCGCAGCAGATCCTGCAACAACAGATCAAGCAGTCTGAACGCCGCCGCGCGCGCTTGCGCCAGCGAAGGTGACTCGCGATAGCAGCGATCCACCGAATCGATGAACTCGTGTCGCACGGCTACGATCTCGAACCCTCGATCATCGTGCAGCGCGGCGACTGCCGCGTTGTGGCACGAATAAAGTTCGGCCAGCGCTTCCGCTAGCGGCACTCGCGCGTCCGGCCACGCGGGAAACAAACCGAAGATGCGGGAATCGAGTCCATCCGGCGTCATGCGTTCTTCTGGGGCAAGCTCACCGCTCCCGAAACCACTCACCGGCACACTCCCGGCGCGGAGCGCCGTCAGCACATTCGCGAGATCCCACCGCGCTGCGGCCGAGGTCGGCACGGACACCACGGCCCCGGTGCGCGCGAGCCGCGTGAGGCACGGCAGCTGAGCCACGCTCAGCCGGGCCCGGAGTTCAATCCACGGACTGCTGGACCACTCAACGACGAGGATGCGCATCGCTCGCTTTCGCTCGTGTGTCTGCGTCCAATGAATCCATGGAAGAGGAGGACGCCACGAACTGGACGGCACGCCGTTGAGTCAACGTCATTTGCGTGAGCACCTCCCTATTGTATCGACCGCGTGAATACGGCGCGCCCCGAATTTCGCTCCGCCAGATTGTCCGGCTGGCGAAGGCTCGTTCGTTGAGACGTCGGACGGCCGCGCTCCGGCGCCGTCACCTCGCATCCTCAACTCATTCGCCCCATGTCCGAAGCTCTTCCCCATCCTCCGATCGCGTCCGCTGCCGAGTGGCGCGCGAAACGCCTCGAACTGCTCGCTCGCGAAAAGGAGGCCACGCGCTTGCGCGACCGCATCGCAGCCGAGCGTCGACGCCTGCCGATGATGCGCGTCGAGAAGGATTATGTGTTCGAAGGGCCGGACGGACCGCGACCCTTGGCTGCCCTCTTTGAGGGGCGCCCGCAGCTCATCGTTTATCATTTCATGTTCGATCCGGCTTGGGAGAAGGGCTGTCCGGGCTGCACCGGCTTTGTCGACGCACTCGGCGATCTCTCACTGCTCGCGGAGCGTCGCACGAGTTTCGCGCTGATCTCGCGCGCGCCGTTTGCGAAGCTCGACTCCTATCGCCGGGAGCGCGGTTGGAACTGGCCGTGGTTTTCTTCCCACGGCGGCGATTTCAACTACGACTTCCACGTGACGCTCGATCCGAAAGTGTGCCCGGTGGAATACAATTTCCGCCCGGCGGAAGAACTCAGCTCTGGGGAAAACCACCAGCAACTCGAAGGCGAGGCACACGGACTCAGCGTTTTCTTCCGCGAGAACGACACGATCTACCACACGTATTCGGCCTACGCGCGCGGCGTCGAAGACCTCGTTCACAGCTACAGCTTGCTCGATGTCACGCCGTATGGCCGACAGGAAGATTGGGAAGATTCTCCGCCGGGCTGGCCGCAGCAGCCGACCTACGGCTGAGTCGCGCCAACGTGCGGATCGAGTCGAGCCCGGGTGCGTCCCGGGTCGGTGCAAGGTGCGCACACGGTCGCGACCCTGTCCGCGCCGCGTCGAGCCAAGGTCCGGACACGGTCGCGCCTGAGTGCGGCACGACTCGAGCCATCGCTCAGCCCGAGTCGTGCGTTGGCGCGCATCACGCGACGGCGAAGTCGGTGGAGACGGAGAGGGCGCGGTTTTCGTCGAGCGCCTGGCGCAGCGTTCCGACGCGTTGCTCGGCGAGACCGAGCGCGTCGCTGCCGAGCACGAGGTGCAGCGGCGGATTCGACGACGTCGCGACCTGCATGAGCGCGTCGGCGAGTTTGTCGGGATCGCCGGGCTGGTTGCCGTTGATGCCGCCGGACACGTGTTGTTCGACGAGATCGTGCGCCGCTTTGTAGTCGGCGATCGTGGTCTGCGGCACGGCGGGCGAGCCGGCGGCGAGAAACTCGGTGCGGAAGTAGCCGGGGTAAACGCAGGTGACGTTCACGCCGAGTCCGGCGAGGTCGCTGTGCAGGCCTTCGCTGATGCCGGCCACGGCGAACTTCGTGGCGCAATACACGCCGAAGCCCGGAAAGGCCGCGGTGATGCCGGCGATGGACGCGATGTTGAAGACGTGTCCGGCGCGTTGCTGACGCATGTGGGGCAGCGTGGCGCGCACCACGTTGAGCAGGCCGAAGACGTTGACGTCGAAATTGGCGCGCGCCTCGGCGTCGCTGACTTCCTCGACCGCGCCGAACTGGCCGTAGCCAGCGTTGTTGACGACGACATCGAGCCCGCCGAAGTGCGCGATCGTCTGCTGCACGGCTTCACGCACGCTCGCTTCGTTGTTCAGATCGACTTCAAGCGCGAGGGCGTTGGCGCCGAGTTTTTCGACCAAGGCGCTTTTCGAGCGCGAAGTGACGGCGACTTTGGCGCCGGCGTTAAGGAGACGTTGAGCAAGGCGAAGCCCCATACCCTTGGAGCCGCCGGTGATGAACCAGATGGAGTTTTTGACTTCGGAGATGTGTTTCATGGCGACGCTACGATGCCAGATCGCAGGTCCAAAGCGTTAGACCGGAGCGCCGGATCACTTGCCTAATCCTCCGGCTGATGCACGGTGGGGGCCATGCAGGACGTGATCGAGATCGTGAAACGGCATGTGCCGAAGGACGGATTTCATGACACGCTGATCCCGAGCCTGCAGGTGGTGCGGAGCGGCGCGCCCTCCGAGCCGGTGCCGGCGGTGTATCGGTCGTCGTTGTGCTACGTGTTGCAGGGCGTGAAGGAAACCTCGGTCGCGGGACGCGCCTATCGCTATCGCGCGGGCGAGTTTCTCGTGTCGTCGGTCGATCTGCCGGTGACCGGCGAGATCATCGAGGCGACCAAGGAGCGGCCGTATCTCTGCCTCATCGTGTCGATCGAGCCTCCGCTGATCTATGATGTCCTGCAAACGATCCCGATGCAGCTCCAACCAGGCTCGCTGTCCGGCCTCTACGTCGGCCGCGCCGAGCCGGCGCTCACGGATGCGGTGGCGCGACTGGTGCGTTGCCTCGATTCGGGCAGCGATCGCGCCGTGCTCGTGCCGGGAATTTTGCGGGAGATCGTTTACCGGCTGCTCGCGGGGCCGTTTGGGCCGATGGTCGCGGAACTCGGCATGGATGGCAGCCGCACGCAGCGGATCAACCGGGCGATCGCGTATTTGAAAAACCGATACACCGAGCCGCTGCGGATCGCCGGTCTCGCACGGCTCGCCGGGATGAGCGAGTCAACGTTTCACGAACATTTCCGGCGAATCACGACGCTCAGTCCGCTCCAGTATCAAAAGCTCCTGCGGCTGCAGGAAGCGCGACGCCTGCTCGTGACGGACGGCGCGGGCGCGGCGGACATTGGGTTTCGTGTCGGCTATCAGAGTCCGTCGCAGTTCAGCCGCGAGTATTCGCGGCTGTATGGCCACCCGCCCTCGGTCGATCTGCGCGAGCGGATGACGGCGTAAGCGGTCGTGTCGCGCGACTATGGTTTCAGCGCGTCGCGCGGATCACGAGTGACGTGTCTTGCAGCGCTTCGATCACGACGAGTGCGTCGTTTCGCAGATCGAAGGTGGAGCCTGGCCCCAGCAGCAGGTCGCCGCTCGTCGGATCCTGCGTGAGCCAGATTTCTCCGACGACGACTTCGAGTCGCGAGAACGGTCCGAACTCCAGGACCGTATGCAGTTCGCCGCGACGCAGGTGCAGTCTGCGGGTGTGGGATGGTTCGTGGTGCGAAGCCGTGGAGAGGCTGCAGGCGCGATAGAAATCGACGAGGAAGCACTCAAGTTTTCGACCGAACCCGCGCAGCCGACCGACGAGCCGCGCGAGTCGGGTGAACAGCGGGATCGAGCGCGTTTCCGTTTCGTGGTGAGAAACGCGTCGCGTCGTGCGGAGAGTGGAAAACGTGGCGCGCATCGTTGCAACGGTAGCGCGTCCGCCGCGTTTCCGGCAGCGACAGGTGAGCCGTTTCGCCGGTTGCACAGAGCGGACGCCGCATGGCTGTATAAGCTCGGAATTCGCCGAACTGTAACTGTGCAGGTCGCGGCTTTTTCGTTAGCGTGGACTTCATGGTGGAGCAGAAACAACTCGTGCGACGTGAACCTTCCCGATTTGCGGCGCAGGAGGGTGGGGAGCCGCTTTACCTGCAACTCGCCGCGCTGCTTGAACGGATGATCGAGGCGCGGGCGCTGCGGCCGGGCGATCGCCTGCCGTCGGTGCGGCAATTGAGCGCGCAGCAGCGGGTGAGTGTGCCGACGGCGATGCACGCGTATGTGACGCTCGAGGCGCGCGGGCTGGTCGAGGCGCGGCCGAAGTCGGGCTTCTTCGTGCGGGCGCGTCGGGCGGAGTTGCCCGCGCCACGCGGACCCACGGGACGGCTCAGGATCACGGACTTTTCGAACACGGATCCGTTTGCGTCGTTGCTGGCGGATTTCGGCGCATCCGATCTCGTGCCTCTCGGCGGCGCCGTGCCCGGCGTGGAGTTGCTGCCGGGGAGAAAACTCGCGCGCACGATGGCGTCGATCGCGCGGCTCTCGCGCTCGGCCGGGAACACCTACGACATGCCGCCGGGCGCGGAAAATCTTCGGCGCGAGATCGCTCGTCGGTCGCTCACCTGGGGCGGCGCGCTGAAGGCCGACGACGTGCTCGTGACGATCGGCGGCACGGAGGCATTGTCGCTCGCGTTGCGTGTGACCTGCTCGCCCGGCGACACGGTCGCCGTGGAATCGCCGACGTATTTTGGCCTCGCGCGGATGTTGCGCGAAATGCGGTTGAAAGCGCTGCCCATCCCGGTGCACAGCGAGACCGGGATGGACCTCGACTACCTGCGCGGGGCCTTGCGGCGCACGCGCGTGGCGGCGTGTGTGTCGAATCCGAATTTTCAGAATCCCGTCGGCTTTCTCATGCCCGACGATCGGAAACGTGACCTCGTCGCGCTGCTCGCCGAGCGCGACATCCCGCTGATCGAGGACGACGCGTATGGCGATCTCCAGCACGAGGGCGTGCGACCGCCCTGTCTGAAGGCGTTCGACAAGGACGAGCGCGTGATCCTGTGCGGATCGTTTTCCAAGGTGCTCGCGCCCGGTTATCGCGTCGGCTACGTCGCGGGCGGACGCTGGCACGCGCAGATCGTGGCGCTGAAACGCGTGACGACGCTCGGTTGTCCCACGCTGCCGACACTCGCGATTGCGGAGTTTCTGCGAAACGGAGGTTACGAGCGCTATCTGCGTTCGGTGCGTCAGGCGTATCGTCGCCAGGTCGAGCGGATGCGGCTCGCGATCGCCGAAACATTTCCTGCCGAGATCGGGCTGTCGCGACCGTGCGGGAGTTTTTTGCTGTGGTGCGAGCTGCCGCGAAACGTCGACTCGATCGCGCTGGGGCACGAAGCGAGAGCCGCGGGCATCAGCATCGCGCCGGGTCCGCTGTTTTCGCCGGAGAGCGGGTTTCGAAACTACATTCGCCTGAATGCCGGCTACGCGTGGAACGAGCGTATCGAGCGCGCCATCGGCGTGCTCGGTCATCTCGTCCAGCGCATGGGCCGCGCGTGAGTCGCGGGGAGTTTCTTGCGGAAAGGTGTAACTTTTCTGCGGTAAGGTGTGTTCTTGCCGCGTCTCCCGATGAAGGCGGCGACATCGTGCGCCTGCTCCGCGGGGGATTCGTTCTCCATGCGTCTTCCGTTGCTCACGTTTCCTCTGATTTTCCTTCTGCCGATCTTCGGTGCCGCGTCCGCTCGCGCCGATGCTGCGTCGCTCTCGGCGCCTCACGATGTCGGCGTGACGACACGCGAGTTTGCCGATCCTGCGCGTCGCGATTGGGCGGGCACCGGGCCACGGCCGATTCGCGCGACGCTCTGGTATCCGAGCAGCGGGGGTGGGCAGGAGGAGGATTTCGAAAGCGAGGGAGAAACGACACGACTGCGGCGCGACGGAGAGATCGCGAGCACGAAGGCGCTTCCGCTGATTCTCGTTTCGCACGGCTCGGGCGGGAACGTCGCGCAGATGTTCTGGCTCGGCCGCACGCTCGCGCAGCGCGGGTTCATCGTGCTCGCGGTGGATCACAACGGCACGCCTGAGGAGGAACTGCACACCGCGCCTCTCACGCTTTCGGATTTCTTCGGGTGGGAACGGCCGCGCGATTTGTCGATCGCGCTTGATCAGGTGCTCGCCGAACCGGCGCTGGCCGGACGGATCGATCGCGAGCGGATCGGTGCCGCGGGATTTTCACTCGGCGCCACCACGGCGCTCTGGCTCGCGGGCGCCCGCCTCGACCCGGACAGTTTGCGGGCCAACTCGCCGCCGCCTCCGCCGTTTCTGGCGGCGGTGATCGAGCAGCGTATCGCGTTTTCCACTACAAACCCGCTGGGGCGGGAAGCCGCCGCGCGCGCGTCGCTCTCTCATCGCGATCCGCGCGTCCGCGCGGTGTTCGCGCTCGCGCCGCCGATGGGTGCCGGTTTCACGGCTGAGGGGCTGCGCGAGGTGGCGGTGCCGGTTCATATTGCAGTCGGAGACGGCGATCTCGTCGCACCGTCGGACGGCAACGCGAAACACTTCGCGCAGCACATCGCCAACGCGCAGCTCACGGTGCTTCCCGGCGAGCGCGGTCATTATCTCGCGCCGATCCCGGCCGAGCAGCGTCGAGCGGAACTGCGGGAAGTCGCCGATCTCGCGTGCGCGTTTTTCGAGCGCGAACTGCGCTGACGTTCACGAAAAGACTCGTGCGCGTTCATTGACGCGTTTTCCGCGCGGCGGCAGCATCGCGCCATGTTCCCCCGCTTTGTTCGCGCGTTCACGCTTCTTACTTCGCTTATGTTTACGACTGCGCTTGCCGCCGCGTCGCTCTCCCTGAAACCGCTGGCCGACGCCTCCGCGTTGTCGCCGGCTCCGCTCAAGATCAGCGGTCGCGTCGTCGAGACGAAAGACGCCGCCGACGCTGGCTATCGTTTCCAGTGGCCCGGCATGTATTTCGAAACTGCGTTTTCCGGTGCGCGCGCCGCGATCCGCATCGGCGAAGGCAACGCGATCTATCACGTGCGAGTCGACGACGCGCCGGCGATCCCGCTCGTGAAACCGGCACCAGGCGTTTACGCACTCGAGGGACTTTCCGGTGGCGAGCACATCGTGCGCGTAACGGTCGTGTCGGAGAATCAAGGCGGCGCCGCGAACTTCGGCGGCATCCTCGTGCCCGCCGACGCTGCGGCCCGCGCGACTCCGGCGCTCGCGCGACGCATCGAATTCATCGGCGATTCGCACACGGTCGGTTACGGCAACACGTCGACGACGCGCGAATCCGGCGGCGATCTGGTCTGGCGCACGACGGACAACTCGCAGGCCTTCGGCGCGCTCGTCGCCGCCCACTTCGGCGCGGACTATCAGGCGAACGCGATCTCCGGTCGCGGCATCGTGCGCAACTACAACGGCGGCGGCGGCCCCACGCTGCCGGAAGCGTATCCATTTGCCTTGTTCGACGGAAAAACGCCGGTCGCGGAGACGGGCTGGCAGCCGCACGTCGTGGTGATCGGACTCGCGACGAACGATTTTTCCACGCCGCTCAATCCGGGCGAGAAATGGAAGACGCGCGAGGAATTGCACGCGGACTACGAAGCGACCTACGTCGCGTTCGTGCAGCAACTGCGCGCGCGTTATCCGCACGCGTTCTTCATCCTCGCGGCGAACGATATGTCAGAAGGCGAGAACGCGCGCGAAGTGAAGAAGGTCGCTGACCGCCTGATTGCCTCCGGCGAAAAGCGCGTCGCCTTTGTGCAGTATCCGACGATGGAGCTGACTGCGTGCGATTGGCACCCGTCGCTCAACGACCACCGCAAGATGGCGGACACGCTCATCGAGTTGCTCGAGTCGCGCCCGGAAGTCTGGTCCTCGCGCTGAGCGTGTTCGGCCGCGCGCGCTCTCTCTTGCACAAAATTAAAAAACCCGCCGTGAACAAGGCGGGTTTTTTAGTGCTCGGAAGTCGGGAAGCGGACCGTGCGGCTCAGCGCTTCTTGAACGTGCCAATCGAAATTTTCGTCTGCACCACGGAGTAAAACTCACCGGCGACATAACCGTCGAAAGTCACAGACAGGGGTTTCGCGATGCCGATGTATTTGGTCTTTTTGCCGCTGACCGTGAGCTTGATCGGGAATGCGCCTGCGCATTCGCCGATGTAGCCACGATAGGCGATCGCGAGGTAATAGATAGCTCGGACATTCATGTTGCCGCTGACCTTGGACCCACTGAACGTCGCTTTGCCGTTCGCCGTGTTGGCAAGCAGGGAGAGGCTCATCACGGCGTCCAGAGATGCCGTGCGGCCGCTTTTGTGACGCAGGCGAAAGCTGGGATGGCTGCCGACAAACACGCCGTCCATTTCAGCGTCGTAATAACAAACGATTTTCCAGCCGCTCGTGGACGAGATGATTCCTCGGCGAACACATTCTTTGAGGATGTCGGAATTGGTGATTTTGATAACGCTCTCCTTTAGCGTGACACCTTTCGAGGTGTAGCTGGGAGTGTTCATCGTAGTCACGGTGGCTTTGATCGTGACAGGTGCCTCGACGATCGTGGCACCGAGCAAACAGGAGGCGGCGCACAGAAATGCGACCGCAAGCAGGATTGTTCGCATGGGAGTTGAGCGGGAAATGTGGGCGGAAGCCCGATCTGGAGTCTGAATACACAAGCTATTGGTGGTCAAACAGGAAGGGCCGGGAAATGTCCCGGGTCGTGTCCAAGTGCGGACCGGGTCGAGCCCCGGTGCGCACGCGGTCGCGACAAGGTGCGCACACGGTTGCGAAAAAGTCCGAACATGGTCGTGACCAGTGCCGCGCACGGTGGTGGCAAGGGGCGGCTTGAATTGCAGGCGGGTGCGAACCGAGTCGGGAGAGCGGACGGCGCGAGCCACGCGCTGGTGCGGCGGCGCCCGCGCCGCGGCGGGGTGGTCAACGACGCGACGAGGGCGGCGCGTCTCCATCGTTACCGCAGTTGCCGCTCGCGAAGAGGACGTTTTTGCGCTGGGGTGGGGCATGCGCTTTCTTGCCCTGTTGGTGATGTTGTTCGCGACGCGGGCGGCGGCAGCCGATCTCGCGTTGGTCGGTGCGACCCTGTTTCCGAATCCCGAGGCGGAGCCGGTTCGCGATGCAGTGGTGTGGGTGAAGGACGGTCGCATCGCGGCGATTGGCGCACGCGATCAGGTGACGTTGCCCGAGGGAGTCGAGGTGATCGATTACACGGGCAAGTTCATCACCGCGGGCTTCTGGAATTCCCACGTGCACATCTTCACGCCGGATTTGCTGCATGCGCGCGACACGCCGGTGGAGCAACTCGATGCGTCGCTCGAAGCGATCTTCACGCGGTGGGGTTTCACGACCGTGTTCGACGTGGCGTCGGATGTGGACAACACGCTCGCGCTGCGCGACCGGATCGAGCGTGGCGAGGTGAGCGGACCGCGGATCCTGACGGTGGGACAACCGTTTTGGGTGAAGACGCCGATCTATGTCGTGGATTATCTGCACGCGCATGGCATCGAAATCCCGCCGGTGACGACCCCGGAAGAAGCGACGGCGCGGGTCGCGTCGCTCGCGGAGCGCGGCGTAAACGGAATCAAGTTGTTCACCGGTTCGGTGCAGGGGCGCGGTGCGGTGGCGAATATGGATGTCGAACTCGTGCGCGCGGCCACGGCGGAAGCGCATCGGCGAAAGCTGCCGGTGTTTTCGCATCCGCAAAATACGGAGGGGCTCGAGGCGGCGGTGGAGGGCGGCGTCGATGTGTTGGCGCACACGGCGCCGCAGTCGCCGGCGTGGACGCCGGAGTTTGTCGCGCGACTCAACGAAGCACGCGTCGCGTTGATCCCGACGCTGACGTTGTTCCGTGTCGAAGGTGAGCGTGGCGAGTTGCCGCCTGAAATCTTGCAGCGCTGGATCGAACACGCGCTGTCGCAGGTGCGCGCGTTTCACGAGGGCGGCGGCGACCTGCTCTTCGGCACCGATGTGGGCTACATCGATCAATTCGACACGGCGGAGGAGTTTGAACTGCTCGCGCGTGCGGGACTGGATTTTCGCGCGATGCTCATTTCGCTCACGACGGCGCCGGCCGCGCGCTTCGGCGATGCGGCGCACAACGGACGCATCGAGCGCGGAGTCGCGGCGGATCTCGTGGTGCTCGACGACGATCCGCGCGAAGACGTGACGGCACTGGCCCGGGTGCGTGCGACGGTGCGCGGCGGAAAATTCATCTACCGCGCGCGGTGATCGCGGAGCGAAATCGCGGCGCGATGCGGACGCTCGTTACTCGGCGGGCGGTTTGAGCTTCGCGTCCACCCAGGCGATGAACGTGCTCATGTTGGAGCGGCTTTCGTGTCCGCCGTCGTGCTGACGCCAGGCGAGTTCGCCATCGAGCAGGCCGACTTTCACGGGCGGGATTTTTGCGGAGCGATAATCCTCGGTGACGCCGAGATCGCGCGCGCCAAGCAGGCGGAAGGCGGGGCCCGCGGCGACAGTGGCCATGAAGCTGCCGGGCTGATCGAGCCAGAGTGCGTCGCCTTGTTCCGGAATGCCGTAGCTGATGAACGTGAGTCGCGGCGCGCAAAGCGCGATGAGCTGGTGTGACTCGACCGGGATGTCGCTGGCGTCCTTGCGCCCGAACGCGCTGCGCTCGGCGCCGTATTTCATGAAATTGCCGGCCATCCAGTGATAGCTGTAGGTGCCGGTGAGGTTCTCGACGGCTTCGCCGAAATTGCGCCGATGCGGTTTCGCGCCGCCTTCGCCGGACGAACCGACGAGCACGAAGGCGAAACGTGGCTCGAACGCCATCGCGACGAGCGCGGCCTTGCCGTAGCGCGAAACGCCTTCGATGCCGACGCGTTTTTTGTCCACTTCCGGAAGTGTATCCAAAAAGTCGAGACCGCGCGACGCGCCCCAGGCCCACGCGCGCAGCGCGCCCCATTGCTCGGGCGTGCGGTGTGCACCGCGATTGGTGAGCCCGATGATCCCCGAGGTGAGTCCGGCGCCGACATCGGCTTGAATGCTCGCGGTGTCGATCGACACGTAGCCCCAGCCGGCGGCGATGAGTTGTTCTTCATTGCTCGGTCCGGGCGGTGGCGGAAAGCCCGGGAAGCGTGGCACGGGATCGCCGGGAAGATTGCCCCAGCCGAACATCATCAGCACCGGCACCGGTGCGGGCGTGTCGGCGGGCAACACCACGGCGAGACGAAAAACGACCCCGATGTTGGGCGCGGCAGAGTTGTCCGCGCGACCGAGCACGCGGCGCGCGATCACCGGGCGGCCGGCGACTTCGGTGCGAATCGTTTCCGTGACGGACCACGTGATCGCGGGCACGTTGTCCGGCACACGACCGTAGACCTCGCGCTCAAAAATTTCGACGAGTTCGGGGCGGCGTTTTTTCCCCCATTGCTCGGCGGTGGTGACGCGCGTGCCGTCGGCGCACACGAGCAGTTCGGGCCAGTTGGGAAACGGATTCGCGAACGCTTCGTCGTAGTTGGCGGAATTGGGCTGGCCGGGCGCGGGGTTGCCGTTTTTGCCGGGGCGCAGCTCCTCGATGCCGAGCTGCCGCATCATGTCGGCGTGATCGGCGGCGGTGAGGCGACCAACGCGCTCGCGTTCCTCGGCGGTCCAATTCCACGGTGCGCCGCTCGGCAAAGCGGTCGAGCCGACCGGTGCGGCCGAGGCCGCGGCAGCAGCGGTGAGAAACGTGACACAAGCGAGGAACGTGGGGCGCGGGATAGGGAACATGGAAGCTGGACCAGGGGGAAGCCGTGAGGCGGTGTGTTTACTCGGTAGGTTCGTCGGGAATCTCCGCTTCGACAAGACGCGCGAGAAGATAAAGCGATTCCTGCCAGCCGAGATAGCACATTTCCGCGGGGATCATGGCAGGGATGCCTTCCTGCACGGCGGTGATCTCCGTGCCGCAGAGCACGGGTTTGAACGTGATGGTGGTGATCATTTCACCGGGCAGGTTCGGATCATCGAACTTGTTGCTGTAAACGAGGCGCTCGTTGGGCACGACCTCGCGGTAGTTGCCGCCGAACGAGTGGCTCTTGCTCGTGGTGAAGTTGGTAAACGACATCTTGTAGCTGCCGCCCACGCGCACATCGAGCTGGTGGATTTTGCCGGTGAAGCCGTGCGGCGGAAGCCATTTGACCAGCGCGTCGGCGTCGGTGAACGCGCGGTAAACGCGTTCGGCTGGCGCGCGAAGCACGCGGTGGAGTTTTACGGTGCCGGTGGAGGGAGTGGACGTGGACATGGTTCGGATGATGGAGGGTTCTAGTTGGATCGAAGTGATCGTGTTTCGACTCTTCCACGTTTCAAACGGAGCCGGCCGGACACGGACCGAAAGATTCCTGACGGCACAACTTGCAGGCGCATCGGCGAACCGCAGCGTGGTTCCATGACCCCGCTACCCCGCGTCCGTGTTTTCGCTGCGTTGATGTTGGTGATGTTCTGTGCCGGTGGTGTCGGCCTCCGCGCGAGTGCGCTGCCGCTGCGCGAGGCGGCTCGTGGTTCGGTGCTCATCGGCTGTTCGGCGGGCTCGAGCGACATCGCTGATCCCGAGACTGCGGCGATGATCGTGCGCGAGTTCGATTGCTTCACCGCGGACAACGAATTCATGCCGAAATTCATGGTCGACGACGAAGGCCGCTACACGTGGGAGATACCCGACCGTCTCGCGAACTTCGCGCGCGATCACGGCATGCCGTTCTACGGTCACATGCTCGTGTGGCAGCACGAGACGCGCGCGTGGTTGTTTGAGGACAAGGATGGAAAACCGCTGCCGCGCGAGCAGGCGCTGAAGAACCTGCGCGATTACATCACCACGGTCGTGCACCACTTCCGCGGTCGCGTTAAGGCCTGGGCGGTCGTCAATGAAGCGCTCAGCGACGATGGCGACACCTATCTCCGCGACACACCCGCGCGGCGTGCGATCGGCGACGACTTCATCGCGCGCGCCTTCGAGTATGCACATGCGGCTGATCCGACCGTGCCGTTGTATTACAACGATTATAATATCGAGCTGCCGTATAAGCGGGCAAAGACGCTGCGTCTCTTGCGCGAAGTGCGCGCGGAAGGATTGCGCGTCGATGCGGTCGGCATCCAGGGACACTGGTTAATCGGCGGGCCTGCGCCGGAAGTGATTTCCGATGCGATCCGCGAATTTCACGAGGCAGGTTTTGAAGTGCTGATCACCGAACTCGACGTCGACGTGTTGCCGCGCACGACGAGCGGCGCCGATCTGCAATCCGTCGACGAAGGTCCCAATCCCTATCCGAACGGCTTGCCCGACGAGGTGCAGCAGCAACTCGCGCAGCGCTACGGCGAGATCTTCGAAGCGATCCTGCGGCCGCCCGGCGTTTCGATGATCACGTTCTGGGGACCGCACGACGGAAGATCGTGGTTGAACGATTTTCCGGTGCGGCGCCGGACGAACTATCCGCTGCTCTTCGATCGCGAACTTCGTCCCAAACCGGCGCATGCTGTCGTCAGCGAAATTCTTGCGAAGCATCGCGCGTCGGCGCTCGACCGTTGAGGGCAGGCGGGCGGAGCGCAGGGATGACGTGTCGCAAAAATGTGACAAAATACGCCGATAGCGCCGATAGATTGCGATAGATTGACTACAATCGCCGGCCAGTGGCGATTGTAGTGCGTGAGATGGACGATTTTGGAAGAGTTTTGTTGTCAGCGCGGACAAGTATCCACTTTTTGGCGACAGCTTCCCGCTTCACACATCCCCCGCTTCTTTCTGTTGGCCGTTTCGTCCTTTCCGTTCTCGCGCTCGTGTCGGGCGCTTCGCTATTTGGCGCTCCCAGTGCGCTGATCGCCGACTTTCGTCTCGATTCCGACTTCTCCAACAACGGCACCTTGGGAATTCAGGCGTGGGTGGCTCCCTATGGCACGAGCGCGACGCTGGACTTCACCGGCAGCGCCTGGGAGTGGACCGGTGCTACGGGCTCGGGACAAGGCCTGAAGCTCAATATCCCGACCCAGCTCTCCACCTACACGTTGGCGCTGTCGTTTTCCCTTTCGGACGTCACCGGGTATCGCAAGATCGTCGACTTCAAAAACCTCACCCACGAGTCGGGAATCTACGCTTACAGTAATGCCCTGTCGGTTTATACAGACGGCGCAACACCGTCGGGTCATTGACGGCAAATACCTATGCGCATTTGCTCATCACCCGCGAATCGACCGGTGAAACGAGCGGAAATCTCAGCGTTTACCTTAATGGCGAGCTGATGTCGTTTGGCGACGACGACTTTCTCGTCGATTCCGCCGGATACTTCCTCATTTCAAACGCTCTCTATTTCGGCCTCGATGATCGAGGCCGGTCCGAGTATGCGTCGAACGGCGGTTTCGCGAACCTGCAGCTCTGGAACTACGTCTTGAGCGACTCCGAGATCGAGGACGTTGTCTCGGATATCGTCGCCATTCCAGAGCCCTCTACGACGGCGGTCCTCGCCGGTCTCGCTGGTTTGGGCGCGGTTCTGATCTATCGCCGCCGTCGCTAATCACCGGCACTCATCTCGGCCCGCTTCTGCTCGCGTGAGCAAGCGGGCCTTTTTTGCGTCCTGCTTACGTGCCCGTAAGTTTCCAGCGCACGTAAACGTCTTCCACCTTCGCGCGCGCCCAAGGCGTTTTCCGCAGGAAGGTGAGGCTCGATTTGATCGAGGGATCGAACTGGAAGCAGCGCACCGGCACACGCTGCGCCAGCTCCTCCCACCCAAACTGCGCGACGAGTTCGGTGAGGAGTTTTTCGAGGGTGACGCCGTGAAGCGGATCGTTGCTCGCCATGCGCGCAATTGAGCGCGCCCACGTAAACGCCGCGAGGGAAAATAATCTGCGCCTGGGTTCAGGTTTTTACCTGATGACAGAAGGGCGTTTAGGCGGCCAATCGCGCTCAAGTCTCCGCTCTATGTGCCGATTCCACATAGACCTTTTCACGTCCCGTGCGCGGGAGCGTTGCCATGAACCTTCGTCAAAAACTCTTTCTGGCTTTCGGCATTGTTGTTCTCATCCCGCTCGTCGGCGGTGCGATCGGGATTTTCGCGTATCGCGAAGCGTCAAGGAGCGCGCAAGTCATGCTCGATGCGGGCAAATCTTCGCGGGCCTTGGTCGACACCGCGCGCGAAGCCGAGGTCCGCTTCAAGCTTCAGGTGCAGGAGTGGAAAAACATCCTGCTTCGCGGCGTGGATTCTGCCGCTTACCAGCGCCATCTCGCGAATTTCCAGACAGGCGAAAAGGCTGCACAGGACGCGCTCGCCGAGGCCGCTGCGCTGGCTCCGCGTTTTGAAATCGATCCCGCCGTCGTGGAGCAGCTGAAGCAGTCGCACCTCGCGCTCGGCCATACCTACCGCAATGCCCTCCAGCGTTTCCCGGCCGGGAGCGCGGATTGGATCGCGCATGTCGATGAAGCCGTTTCCGGCATCGATCGCAAACTGGCGGACGAACTCAACGCGTTCGTTGAACTCGCGGTGAAAGAGGCCGAGGAGTTTCTGGAAGCGGAGGCCACGAACCTCGCGCGGCGCGGCCGTATCCTGAATGCGCTCATGATCGCTGGCACGATTGTCGGCGTGCTGCTCGGAGCTGCGTTTGGTCTGATGACCGTCAACGCCGTGTCCCGTCACATTGCCGACGTGAGCCGACGGATGTGGGACGGCACGATCGAAATGGCCGCCGCTGCCGACCAAGTCACCTCGTCGAGCCAGCGCGTCGCCGACGCCTCCAGCCAGCAGGCGGCGGCACTCGAAGAAACCTCCGCTGCGATCGCAGAGGTGCACGCCACGGTGAAGCAAAACGCCGACAATGCGCAGGCCGCCTACGAAATTTCGCAGTCCAGTCGCGCCACCGCCGACGCCAGCGTCATCGAAGTCCGCAACATGCAGGACGCGATGCAGGCGATGGGCACCGCGAGCTCCCGCATCGCCCAGATCGTGAGCTCGATCGATGAAATCGCTTTTCAGACCAACATCCTCGCGCTCAACGCCGCGGTCGAAGCCGCCCGCGCGGGCGAGGCCGGCGCCGGTTTTGCCGTCGTGGCCGACGAAGTCCGCAGCCTCGCTCAACGCTCCGCTCAGGCGGCGCGTCAGACCGCGGAGTTGATCGAGGACGCCGTCTCCAAGGGCGCGCGCGGACAGGAACTCGCCGATCGCGTGAGCCAATCGCTTAACTCGCTGATCGAAGACACGCGTCGCACGGACGGTCTCATTGCCCAGATCGCGGAGGCTTCGAAAGAGCAGACGAAGGGCCTCGACCAAGTCGTCGCTTCCACCGCCCGCATCGATCAGCTCACGCAGGGCAACGCCGCTCACTCCGAGGAAACCGCCGCCGCCGCCCGCGAACTCAGCGCGCAGATGGCGAGCTTCCAAAACGAGCTGCAGACGCTGCTCGGTTCGCAAGACGTCGCAGGCGCCGCGTCCCCGACGACTTCGACCAGCAAGCCCGGCCGTCCGCACGCTCGACGCGAGTTGACGCGTGTCGCCGCTCGCGACCAAAGCGAACTCGCCCGCTCGTCGTTTTAAGCAACCGCGCGCCGGTCGTCGCGAAGAGCAACCGGCGTGCGGTGACTGCTTCTGTTGTTCGCCCTCGGGCGGAATTTAGCGCGGAGCCGCGAATGCCCCGAGGGAACCTTTCCGGCTGCGGTGAGGCGCGCATGAAAAAACCGGCGCGGGTGAAGCGCCGGTTTGCGAGAGACGAGTGCGAGTCGAGCGCTCAGGCGCTCGGCAGCGGCGGAGCGGCCGGTGCGGGAGCAGCCGCGAGTCGGTTCGAGTATCCGGCGATCTTCACCCAGTAGATGATCCAGCACACCACCGAGACCCAGCCCGCGACGATGTTCACCAAGGGCACGAGGCAGCAGGCGCCCGCGATCGCGTAAACGAGGCCGATGGTCTTGCCGCCGTCGCCGAGATCGATGCCGCGCGTGCGAGCTTCGGCGGTGAGCGACTTCGCGATGTTCAGCACGATGAAGAACGCCCACACGAGGTTGAAGAACGGGATCAGGTAGAGCCACACGAGCGCCGGGTTCATCGCGCGATTCGGGGGCGAGACGCGATTCAAACACTTCTGCAAGGTCAGGAGGTAGAGAACAGCGATGCCGAGGCCGATGATGAAACCGACTGCCATCGCGAGGAACATGCCGATGCCGATTGTCGTGTCTTCCATGGGAGGGAACGTGGGGTGGGGTTTTCGCCAACTGGCGCGCCACAGCGGCGACGCCGCGCGTTTGCAAGAGACCAGCGGGCCCATCCCCACTCAAGAAAATTACCCGGAGTGCCGGGGCGCGTTGCATCCGCCGACGACATCGCCCGCGCGGGATTGCTTCTCCGAGCGGACCGCGTTCGAATCGCTCCCGGCCGAGTTCAGCGGCCTTACCCTATGAGCACTTATAAAAAGCTCCCGATGGGCGCGAAGAAGAAGATCGCGCTCGTCGCCCACGACAACATGAAGGCTGCACTCGTCGAGTGGGCGAAGTTCAACCGCGGCACGCTTTCGCGTCACACGGTCTTCGCCACCGGCACGACCGGCCTTCTCCTCGAGAAGGAGCTCGGTTTCCCCATCACCAAACTCCAGAGCGGCCCGCTCGGCGGTGACCAGCAGATCGGCGCGAAGATCGTCGAGGGCGAAATCGATTTCCTCATCTTCTTCTGGGATCCGCTCGAGCAACAGCCGCACGATCCCGACGTGAAGGCGCTCCTCCGCATGGCCGTCGTGTGGAACGTGCCCACCGCGTGCGACCGCGCGACCGCCGACTTCGTGATTTCGTCGCCGCTCATGGATCGCGCCTACGATCGCCTGATCCCCGACTACGACGTCTATCGCAAGCGCAAGGTCCCCGGCGTCGATGCGCCGCCCGTGCCGATCGCCGGCGCCGCCAACATCAAACGCTGATTCGCGGCTCGACGCGGCTCGCACTTTGGCGCGACACGCTTACGGTCGCGCGACGCCATGCAGATTCACCGCGCCGAATTCAAAACCAGTGCTCCCGATCTTCGCTCTGCGCCCGCGTGGGCGCTGCCTGAGTTTGCGCTGATCGGGCGCTCCAACGTCGGCAAATCCTCGCTCGTCAATCTGCTCACCGGCCGACGCGATCTCGCGAAAGTCTCGGAGGTGCCCGGCAAGACGCAGCTCCTCAATTTCTTCTCGATCGACAACCGCTGGTCCCTCGTCGATCTGCCCGGTTACGGCTACGCGCAGGTGAGCCGGCAGAAACGCTTCGAGTTCAACCAAGCTGTCGCTGACTACATTGTTCAGCGTGACAACCTGCGCCTCGTGTTCGTGTTGATCGACTCGCGGCTCCCGCCGCAGGCGATCGATCTCGAATTCCTGCACTGGATCCGCGAGGCGGGCGTGCCCTTCGCACTCGTGTTCACCAAAACCGACAAGCAGTCGGCGTCGCAAACACGCACGAACGTGGACACGTTCAAGCGCACGCTGACCGAGCAAGGCTTCGCGGTGCCGAACGTGCTGCTCACGTCGTCCACCAAGAAAGCCGGCCGCAGCGAAGTGCTGAACTTCATCGCCGCGCAGCTCGCGTGAGTCGCGCCTGAGTGCGTCCCGAGTCGGGACAAAGTTCGCACCGGGTCGAGCCAAGGTGCGAACAAGGTCGAGCGAAGGTCCGCACACGGTCGCGACAAGGTGCGCACCATGTCGCAACAAGGTGCGGCTCGGGTTGCGAGGAGATGCGCACCGCGTCGAGCCCGGGTGCGGATCGGGTCGGGATGTGGGACGGATTGCGTGCGTTTAGAACACGAGGTGGCGCGCGAGAAACGGAAGCACGCGCGCGTCGAAGCGGCCGTGCTCGCGCCAGTTTTCGGTCCAGTAGATGCCACGGTATTCCTCGGCTTCGTGGTCGACGCCGAGGAGATCGAATTTTCGCGAGAGCGCCGCGCTGCCGTAAACGTGATCCTGGATCGGATCGTAGCGTGACCAGTCGAACGCGATCGCGCGCAAGCGGCGCAGATTCTCCGCGTAGGCGTCGGCGATCTCCACCAGCGCGAAGCCGGCGACGTGTTTGCGCGCGTTTTCCGGATGGTAGACGAGCTGGCCATCGCGTTTCTCCATGAGGAAATCGCAGTAGAAAGGCGGGCGATCGGCATTAGGCAGAAACGCCTGACTCATCGTCACGAAAATCTGCGAAATCGGATCGCCCTGGAGATCGGCGAAGGACTTCGCGGCGTGGATTTTTTCCCAGTTCGGATAAGTCTGCACCGGCAGAAGTCCCGTGCCCGTGCGCACGGGGTTGAGCGCATACACGATGCCGAAGACGTCAGGGTGGCGCATCGCGAGCATCAACGCGCCGCCGCCGCCCATCATCTCGCCGACAAGCGCGCGACTCTCGGGACGCCGCAACGTGCGATAGGTGCGATCGATGAACGGCACGAGTTCCTCGACCGTGTAGTCGAGCCAGCGACCGGTCGCCGGAGAGTTTTCGTAAAGACTGCCGGTCGTGGGCGAACTGTAGTCGCCGATCACGAGGATAAACTCAGGTGTTTTGCCAGAGGCGAAACCGCGCTCGACGAGGCGGAGCAGGTTGCCGTCGGCCACCACTTGTTCGGGCGATTGGAAGAGGCTGTGGCAAAAATACACGACGGGGTAGGACTTGCCGGAGCTGGCGTATCCGGCCGGCAAATACACCCGGAAGTCGCGGTTGGGATCGAGGCCGGTGCGCGTGTCCCGCAGCACGGTCGAGGTGAGCGAGTGAGAGACGACGGCAAGTGCGGGAGCATCCGCGGCGCGGGTGGCAACGGGACCTGCCAGGCAGAGAATGGCAAACCAGCAGAGAAACGGGACGCGAAGTAGAGTGGTGTTCATGGAAGGCGGAAAGTGCGGGTGTGAACTACGATGTGGCGTGGGTGTTTCAGGGCGTGCCAACCACGAGGTGGCGGCCGAGAAATGGCAGGACGCGCGTGTAGAAGCGGCCGTCGGCGGTCCAGTTTTTGTCCCACTGGTTGCCGTTGTATTCCTCGGCGGTGTGTTCGATGCCGAGCTGATCGAGCGTGCGCGTGAACGCCTGGTTCGAATACACGTGACTTTGCGTCACGTCGTAGCGGCCCCAGTCAAAGGCGAGTCCGCGCATCTGCCGGAGGCTGTCGGCTTTTTCCCGCAGGAGTTCGTCGAGGTAAAAACCCTGCTCCATCTTGCGGACGTTGGCGGCGTTGAGCGTCGGCTCGCCGTTCACCAGCTCGACGATGAAGTCGCAGTAGAAAGGCGGGCGGTCGGGATTCGGCAGATACGCCTGCGCGATCGCGACGAAGCCGGGCGCGTAGTAGTCGCTCCAAAGGTCGGAGAACGATTTCGCGGCGTGCAGCCGGCGCCAGTCGACCATCGACTGCATCGGCATCAAGCCGCTGCCGGTCGCCACCGGATGCATCGCGTAAACGACGCTGAAGAGATCGGGCCGCAGCATGGCGAACTTCAGTGCGCCGTAACCGCCGAGGAAATCGCCCACGATGGCGCGACTCTCACGCTGCGGCAGCGTGCGGAACCGTCCGTCGATGAACGGCACGAGTTCGTCGATCGTGAAGTCGAGCCAGCGTCCGGTCGTCGACGAGTTTTCGAACCAACTGCCCATCGTCGGCGAGCTGTAGTCGGCGGCGACGAGGATGAACTCCGGCACGAAACCGGCGGCGACGGCGCGCTCGATCAGGCGCACGAGGTTGCCGTCCTCGAACATCTTTTCCGGGTTCCAGTTGATCGAGTGGCAGTAATACACGACTGGATACGCCTTGCCGGAGTCCGCATAGCCGGGCGGTAGGTAGACTTTGACGCTGCGGTTGGGGTCCAGCCCGGTGCGCGTTTCGCGAAGCGCGTGGGATTGGAGGTGTGCGGTGACCACGGTGCCGCGCGATGCGGTTTCGGCGGCATGAGTGCGGGGAGTGAGAAAGAGCGAGGCGAGGGCGACGGCCACGAAACCGGCGGAGCGGAGCAACCAAATCATGGGATCGAACGAGAGGCGGAAAACTGCCTCGAACACCGGCGAGCGTCGTTGCCCGTGCGGCTCGAGACGGGCGCAGATTACGCGATTCTCGTGGTGCGATCGTTCGAGCCGAACGGCTCGAACGCGTGGAGCGTCCGAATCGGACGGCTCGTCCGCAGAGACTTACGAAGCCGGTGCGTTACTCGCGCGAAATTCGGTCGGCGTCATGCCGACGTAGCGGCGGAACGCAGTGTTGAAGGTCGACTTCGAGTTGAAGCCGACCTCCAGCGCGATCTCGAGCACGGTCTTGTCGGGCGATTCCCGGAGAAACTGCTTCGCGCGCTCGATCCGGTGGCGATTCACCAGTTCGTAGAAATTGGACTGCAGGTCCTGGTTGATCACCTGGGAAACAGCGTGGGCGTTTTCCTTCAGCTCGGCGCAGAGCTTGCGCAAGCTGAGCAGGCTGTCGGCGTAGAGCGCGCCACTCGTCATCGCGGTTTCGAGTTTCCGCCGAATTCGGGCGCGCACTTCAGGATCGAGCCGCGCCCGGGCATATTTCGACTCCGAGGAGGATGAGTGAGTCGGTGGCGGCGCGGACACGGACACGTTTTCCACCAAAATGGGCGACGCGGTGTTTCCGAGCGCGGCATGACGCACGATGAGGTAAATCGAACCGACCACGATGCTCACTTCCACAAACGCACCGAGCACCAATAGGCTGGCGTCGGCGTGTGTGATGCATTGCACGACCCGCAGCACGCCAAAGACCCACGTGGTGGCGACGATCACGAGCGGAAGATGCAGCCAAGCGCGAGAGGACGGCGAGCCGTCAACGCCCGTGGATGATTCCGCATCTGCTTGGATCACCAACAGCCGACGGCAGCGGCCGAGATAAAAAGGCACCTGCCACACGAAGATGCCGATGCAGGCGAGCATCCCGCCGTGGATCAGCCGCGAGTGCCACGCGCTCGTGAGATTGGCCGGATCGACATAGTCCAAGCCGAAGTGCGCGCGCGCGATCAGCGGTGTCACGCAAAGGAAACCTGCAGCCATCAACGTGAGCTGTGTGCGACCGAGCGACGCGAACGCCGGGCGTGCACCTTCGACGATTTCCCGCACCGCCAACCACAAGACCGGCGCCATCAGCAACGCGGTGCTTAAGCGCAATCCGAGCCAGAGCGATTTCAGCGGAGTCGCCGGATGCGCCATCAACACCTCCAGCGCAAAGCCGAATGCCTCCACGCCGAGGAAGATGGTGAAGTAGTCGAGCGAACGTCCGGCCCGCCGTTCGCGCGCGCCGAGCAGACCGGCGGAAAACAAACACAGCGTGAGTGCCGCCGTGTAGAGAGACGTGTGCAGACCGTTCATCCGTGTGGATGGACCGATTCAATCGACAATCGGTGGCGGGAAAAGCGCGAAAGCTCGCCGACCGCCGGGCGCAAAAAAGCCCGGCGGGTGAGGCCGGGCTGAGAAAAACGCGAGGTGGCGCGTCGCTCGATCAGAGCTTCGCGAGCGCTTGCTCGAGGTCGGCTTGGAGATCCGCGAAGTCCTCGATGCCAACCGAAAGGCGCACGTAGTCAGGCGTGACGCCGGAGGCCTTTTGCTCCTCCTCGGTCATCTGGCTGTGCGTGGTGCTCGACGGATGGATCGCGAGCGACTTCGCGTCGCCGATGTTGGCGAGGTGCGAGAAGAGCTTGAGCGACTCGATCAGCTTGCGACCGGCTTCGTAGCCGCCCTTGACGCCGAAGCCGAGCAGGCCGCCGAAGCCGCCCTTGAGATACTTTTTCGCGACCGCGTGGTTGGGGCTCGTCTTGAGGCCGGGGTAGTTGACCCACGTGACCTTCGAGTGCGAGGAGAGATACTCGGCGACCTGGAGAGCGTTTTCGCACGTGCGCTGCATGCGCAGGTGAAGCGTCTCCAAACCTTGGATACCGGTCCAGGCGTTGAACGGCGAGATACATGCGCCCACGTCGCGGAGGAGCTGGAGGCGCATTTTCATGATGTAGGCGATGTTCGCGCCGCCGGCGGGCGGGAAACTCTTGAACGCATCCCAGTGCACGAGGCCATGGTAGCTCGCGTCGGGCTGCGTGAAACCGGGGAAGCGGCCGCGGCCCCAGTCGAAGTTGCCGCCGTCAACGACAATGCCGCCGATCGAGGTGCCGTGCCCGCCGATGTATTTCGTGGTCGAGTGGACGACGACATTGGCGCCCCACTCGAACGGGCGGTTGAGGTAGGGCGTGAGGCAGGTGTTGTCGATGATCAGCGGGACCTCGGCCTCGCGCGCGATCTTCGCGACTTCCTCGAACGGGAAGATGTTGAGCGCGGGATTGCCGAGACCTTCGCCGTAAAACGCCTTCGTGTTGGGGCGCAGCGCACGGCGGAAGCTGTCGGGATCGTTGGCGTCGACGAACGACACCTCGATGCCGAGTTTCGGCAGCGTGTGGTGAAAGAGATTGTAGGTGCCGCCGTAGAGCTGGGAAACGGAGACGAAGTGATCGCCGGCGCCGAGGATGTTGAGAATCGCGTCCGTGATGGCGGACTGGCCGGACGAGTGGCCGAGCGCTCCCGAGCCGCCTTCGAGAGCGGCGATGCGCTCCTCGAACACGGCTGTAGTGGGATTCATGATACGCGTGTAGATGTTGCCGAGCTCCTTCAGCGCGAAGAGATTCGCGGCGTGCTCCGTGTCGCGAAACACGTAGCTCGTGGTCTGATAGAGCGGCACGGCGCGCGAGCCGGTGGTGGGGTCCGGCTGCTGGCCGGCGTGGAGGGCTTTGGTTCCGAATCCGAGGTTACTCATGGGGGGAAATGATGGGGATGAGCGTGAAGTTTAAGCGCAGCTCCTCAGGGAACTTCGAGCACGATCTTTCCAATATGCTCGCTGCTTTCCATCAGGCGATGCGCAGCGGCGGCTTCGCCGTAGGGGAAAACCTTATACACATTCGCGCGGAAGCGTCCGTCGGCGACGAGCGGCCACACGCGCTGCTCGATCTCAGCGGCGAGGGCGGTCTTGAATTCGACCTCGCGGCTGCGAAGCGTGCTGCCGGTGATCGTGAGGCGGCGCGACATCACGTGCATGAGGTTGAGTTCCACCTTTGCACCCTTGGCGGAGTTGATGAAAACGAGACGTCCTTCGGGACGCAGCAGGCTGATGTTTTTCGCGAAGTAATCGCCGCCGATCATGTCGAGGATCACATCAACGCCTTCGCTCTTCAACGCGGTTTCGAAATCGGTCGTCTTGTAGTTGATGCAGCGCTCGGCGCCGGCCGCTTCGGCGGCGCGGCATTTTTCCTCGGAGCCCGCAGTCGCGAACACACGCGAGCCGAGTTGCTTCGCGAGCTGGATCGCGGCCATGCCGATACCGCTCGTGCCGCCGTGCACCAGAAATGTCTCGCCCGGCTGGAGGCGTCCGCGCTGAAACACATTGGACCACACCGTGAACAACGCCTCGGGTAGCGCGGCCGCATCGGTGAAGGAAATGTTTTCTGGCACGGGCAGGCAGTGGCCCGCGTTGACGGCGACGAACTCCGCGTAACCACCGCCCGCGAGCAGCGCGCACACGCGATCGCCCACGCGGAAACGCGTGACGGCGGCGCCGCACGCCTGCACTACGCCCGCGACTTCGAGACCGGGGATGTCCGCCGCGACGCCCGGAGGCGCGGGGTAGAGGCCTTTGCGCTGGATCACGTCGGCGCGATTCACGCCGGCGGCTTTCACGCGGATCAAAACCTCGTCCGGGCCGATCGTTGGCTGATCACGCTCGGCGAGCGTGAGAACATCGGCAGCACCGGGTTGGGCAAACACGACGGCTTTCATGTCAGCCAAACAAAGCGCGCCGAGCACTCGGGCAACCCCGTTCGTGCAATCGGCGTGATCCGCACGGAAGTATTAGCGCCACGGGCATTTCGTTGCGAAAATGCGAATGAGCACAACGCGATCCCACATGACGCTCGAAACCGAACTGGCGCCGCGCTGCTGCGGGTGTTTGGTTCAAGGGGTGAGTATCGCTTTTCAGAAAGTCGCCGTCGTCGGTTCCGGTGCGCTCGGTCTCTTTTATGGTTCGCGACTCGGCCTCGGCGGGGCCGACGTGCGCTTCCTCATGCGCCGCGATCTCGATGCGGTGCGCGCGCGCGGCTCGATCGTCGTCAACGTGAGGGAGAACGACACGCGCGAGGAGTTGCGGCCGGTTTCCGTCTTCGCGTCTGCGGAGGAGATTGGCCCGGTGGACCTCGTTCTCGTGACGCTCAAGACGACCGCGAACGACGCACTCGCGAAATTGCTGCCGCCGCTGCTCGGTCCCGACACCGCCGTGCTCACGTTGCAAAACGGCCTCGGCGCCGACGAGCAGATCGCGTCGATCGTCGGCGCGGAGCGCGTGCTCGGCTCGCTGGCGTTCATCGCTTCCACGCGCACGGGCGCGGGCGAAGTTTCGGTATTTCACGTCGGCGGCATCACGCTCGGTGAATTCGGGCGCCCGGCGAACGAGCGCACGCGGGCGCTGGCCGACCAGTTCAAAGCCGCGGGCGTAAAAGTGAAACTCGTCGACGATCTTCTAAGCGCGCGCTGGCACAAGCTCGTGTGGAACGTGCCGTTCAACGGCCTCGCCGTTGCGGGCAACATCACCACCGATCGCATCTGTGCCGATCCGACGCTCGCGCAGCGCGTGCATGCGCTCATGCGCGAAGTGCAGTCCGCCGCCGCGCTGTTCGGCACGAACATCTCCGACGAGTTTCTGAAGCAGCAATTCGACGTGACACCGCCGATGGGGGCGTATCAGCCGTCGAGCCTCGTCGATTTCCGCGCCGGTCGCGAAGTCGAGATCGAATCGATCTGGGGCGAACCGCTCCGTCGTGCGCAGGCGAAAGGCGCGGCGATGCCCGAACTCGCGCGGCTGTATCAGGAACTCAAGGACGCGACCGCGAAACGGTGAGTGAGCGGCGTGCGGCGAGAGAGGAATGCTTCGTTTCTGTCATTCTGAGCGAAGCGAAGTTCAGCCGAAGGCTAGCCTGACATCCACTTGGAGCTTCGCAGCCGTGCACCGTGGCGAAACGGGAACTGGATTCTTCGCTTCGCTCAGAATGACAAACCAAGGGGAGCAGTGAGCAGCGGTTTCCTAAACGGCGGCGCCCGGTTCAACTCTGCGTCTTCGAAAACGTGAGCCCATTTACGCTGCCATCACACCGGTGACGATCAGCGCGGCGATGAGGATGCCCATGAGGCTTTCGCCGGCGATCAAACCGGACGCAACGGGCACGACGGTTTTTTCGGCGAGCGACGGATACTTGCGGCGCATCCACTCCGCGGCGGCGGCGCCGATGAACATCGCGATGCAGTTCGAGCCGGGAATCACCATCGCGATGCCGAGGCCCGCGGGCGAGGGGAGCAGCGGCTTCAGTTTCTTCGGGGCGAATTTTTCCGCGAGCGCGAGCGCCACGCCGAGCGCGAAACCAACCAGGATCGCGTTGCGCGCGGAGCCGGGCAGCGCGTCGAGTCCCTGCGAAAATGCCTGCGACACGCCCGCCCACACGACGCACGACGGCGCGGGCCACGCTTCGGTGCCGAGCACGCTGGGATCGGGAATGATCAGATTGAACGCCGGCACGATGATCGCCGCGCCAATCGCGACGCCGAAGAGCTGCGCATAAAACTGGTGACGCGGTTTCGCGCCGAGCAGCCAGCCCGTCTTCAAGGTCGTAAGCAGATCGGCCGCGTGCAGACCCACGCCGCCCGTGACGTTGGCCGACATGATGTTGCCGCTGAGATTTCCCGGCGTGATCACGCCGTAGATCACCTGCGTGACCGGGCCGAGCGCCTTCGTCGGCGTGACGTCGGTTTCGCCGGTCACGCGCGCCGCGACAAAACCCATCGCGACCGCGAGCGGGATCGCGACGAGTCCCGCCCACGCGGGAATCTGAAACAGCACGACCATCAACCACACCACGAGTGGCGACAGCACGATGAAGCCGAGCGGGAACCACCACTCGGGGCACTCGACGCGGGCGAGTTCGTTGTTGCCTTCGGTCGTGCGCGGATTGCGCGAGAAGATCCGGGTGAGTCCGCCGAACGAGCGCGCGATGCTCTGATAATCGAGCGCGAACGAGGTGAGTCCCGACGCGACCAGAATCGCGGCGCCGGGCCAGAGCGTCCACGCGACGATTGTCTTGTAACTCACGGTCGCGATTTCGCCCTGCGCGAGCAGCGTGGGAGCGAGCACGCCATACGTGAGCAGCCCGCCGAGCAGCAGCGACCAGCCCGTGCGAAAACTCATGAGCGCGCCGCCGCCGATCAGCACGACCTCGGCCTTGAGTGCGAGCGTCCACTCGGCGAGGGAGCGACCCGCGAGTGTGAACGGGATCGCGATCGTGGTTGGAATGATGTGCCACGCATCGCGCAGCAACGTGATCACCGCGGCAAACGCGCCCGAGCCGGCGAGCCACAGCGCCTTGCTTTTACCCGCGCCGGCGGCGGCCTCGTGAATCGAGGCGATCGTTTCGGCGGTCGCCGTGCCGGTGGGAAACGACAGGCCCTCTTTATTGATCAGTTGTCGCTTGATCGGAATCGCCGCGAAGACGCCGAGCGCCGCGATGAGTCCATACCACACGATGAGCGAAAACGTGTCGGGCCGCACCGTGGTGATCATGAGCAACGCGCCGAGTGCGGCCATGTTGCCACCGCCCGTCATGTAGCCTGCGCCCGAAGCGACGGTGGTGAGTGCGTTGTTTTCGAGCGCGCCGAGCGGTTTCTTCACGAGCCGCAGCGCCTGCAGCAGTTGAAACGAACCGAACGCGAGAATGCACGCGGTCAACGTCACGCCCATGCTCCAGCCGGTTTTGAAAAACACGTAGAGATTGGAGAGGCACATCGCGATGCCGATGAGCATGCCAATGAGGACCGCGCGCACGGTGAGATTGGGCGCATGCGGTTGATACGTGCGCGCGAGCCATTTGGCTTCGCGATCGAGGGGCGGGTCGGACGGCAATGAACTCATGCAGGCGAGGGCTGCGCGGAGTCTGCTCGTCGACGTGAGTCGGGCCAAGTCCCGAAACGCGTCGTGCCAAAGTGCGGACCGCGTCGTGCCAGAGTGCGGACCGAGTCGGGACCCGTTGCGGACCGGGTCGAGCCACGGTGCGAACACGGTCGAGCCAAGGTGCGGCTTGGCTTCGGCAATAGAAGACGATGGTTTGCGGCACCGTTCATCCTGCGAGAGCGCCGTTGTGCACGGGTGACTTGCGGGGGCGCGGCGAAATGCGAAAAGTCCGGCATGCGTTCACAATTCACAGCGGCGCTCGCAGCCGCGCTTTGTTTCACCGGTGTGGCTCAGGCCAACATCGATCCGAAGAACTTCGATCCGATCGTGCGGCAGCACGAGGACTTCGACGAGTTCGCCAACGGTGGTTGGAAGAAGAGCAATCCCATCCCGGCGGCCTACAGCCGGTGGAGCGCGTTTCACGAACTGGACGACTTTAACAAGAAGGCGCTGCACGCGATCCTCGAGCAGGCGGCGGCGGGAAAACAGCCCGGCGCGATCGGCCAACTCGTGGGCGACTTTTATGCGAGCGGCATGGACGAGGCCGCAGTGGAGCGTGTGGGGTTGGCGCCGTTGCAGCCGGAGCTGGCGAAGATCGCGGCGCTGAAAGACCGCGCGGAGCTGCCGGCGTTGCTGGCGCGGTTTCATCTCCTGGAAATCGCGGCAGGCTTCGAGATCTACGCGGAGCAGGATCCGAAGGATACGGAGAACGTCATCGCGGCCGTGAGTCAGGCGGGTCTAGGGTTGCCGGACCGCGATTACTATCTGCGAGAGGATGCAAAGTCGGAAGAGCTGCGTCAGGCGTATGTGGCGCATGTGGCGCGCACGCTCGAACTCGCGGGCGACGAACCGGCCAAGGCGCAGGAGCGCGCGGCTGCGATCATGAAACTTGAAACGGCGCTGGCGCGCGGTTCGCGCACCAACGTCGAACTGCGTGATCCGGTGGCCAACTACAACAAGTTGCCGCTCGCGGAGGTGCAGGCGCTGACGCCGCACTTCGCGTGGGAGCGCTATTTCGCGGCGCTCGGCATCGCGGCGCCTGACGTCGTCGATGTGATGCAGCCTGACTTTCTGAAAGCGTTCGATGCGGAAATCGCCAGCGTCTCGCTCGCGGACTGGCAGTCGTATTTGCGCTGGCATCTGCTCAGCAGCGCGTCGCCGTATCTCGGCGAGAAGTTCGTGAACGAACATTTCGCCTTCTATGGCAAGACGCTGACCGGCGCCGAGGCGCTGCTCGATCGCTGGAAGCGCGTGCTTGAGACGATCGATGATTCCGTGGGCGAGGCGCTCGGCCAGCTCTACGTGAAGGAGCATTTCCCGCCGGCTTCGAAGCAGCGGATGCTCGAGCTCGTGGAAAACCTGCGGGCGGCGCTGCGCGAGCGTCTGACCACACTCGAGTGGATGGACGACGCGACGCGTGAGAAGGCGCTGGCGAAGCTGAACGGCTTCCGCGTGAAGATCGGTTATCCCGACAAGTGGATCGACTATAGTGCGCTGCAGGTGAATCGGGAGTCGTATGTCGGAAATGTTTTCCGCGCGCGGGAGTTCAACACACGCCGTGAGCTCGGAGAAATCGGCCACCCCGTCGACCGTGCGAAGTGGGAAATGACGCCGCCGACGGTGAATGCCTACTATCACCCGACGATGAACGAGATCGTGTTTCCCGCGGGCATTTTGCAGCCGCCGTTCTTCGACGCGGATGCGGACGACGCCGTGAACTACGGCGGCATCGGCGCCGTGATCGGTCACGAAATGACGCATGGCTTCGACGACACGGGCCGCCAGTATGCGGCGGACGGCAGCCTCACCGACTGGTGGAGCGCGGAGAGCGCGGAGCGTTTTGCCGAACGCGCGAAGGCGATCGTGGAGCAGTTCAATGGATACGTGGCGATCGACGACCTGCACGTGAACGGCGAGCTGACGCAGGGCGAAAACATCGCGGATCTCGGCGGCTTGAAGATCGCGTATGCGGCGCTGCAGAAGGCGCTCGCGGGCAAGCCGCAGACAAAGATCGACGGCTTCACGCCCGAGCAACGGTTCTTCCTGAGCTGGGCGACCGTGTGGCGCATGAACATCCGCGACCAGCAGCTCCGCTTGCAGGTGAACACCGATCCGCACTCGCCGGCGAAATTCCGCGTGAACGGACCGCTTTCGAATCTCGAGGAGTTCCATCGCGCGTTCGAGATCCCCGAGCCGTCCCCAATGCTCCGCCCCGCCAGCGAGCGTGTGGAGATCTGGTAAGCGTGTGATTTGATACAAGCCGGGGCGCACCGCGATGCGGTGCGCCTTTTTTTTGTGGGGCGACAGCGCCGCTGTAGACGTCCGGGCCATGCGTTTCATGATGGCGGCGTATACTACAGCAAAGCAAAACCTCGGGACATTTTCCCGGGTTTGCGGGTTGATTGCGGAAGTGGGCGGCGGTGATATGCGGTATGGTCCCTCAGCTTCGATTTGAGGTCGGCGCGATGCTGCGTCGGTGTGGTGTTTATATCGGGTTGTTCGTCACGTTGCTCGGTGCCGTTTCCGCCCAAGATCATCAAATCTACGAATACGCGGAACCTCATGCCGTGGAGACTTTGGCGGGCCCGGAAGGGAAGCGGTCGAAGGCGGCCACGGACAAGAACCTCAACCGGCCGCGCCTGCTTGCCGTCGACAAGAAAGGAAACACCTACGTCGCGGACGATACGTTTGCCGTGAGGAAGATCTCGCCGAGTGGTGCGGTGAGCATCTTGGCGGGATCACGCACGGAGTCGGGCTACGTCAATGGAGTGGGGAAGGCGGCGCGTTTCGGGAAAATTGCCGGGTTGGCCGTCGATAAAGCCGGAAACGTTTACGTGGCTGAGAGCAGGCATGCCGCAATTCGGAAGATCACCCCGAAAGGCAAGGTGTCGACGTTCTGGCGGCGCAAAAAAAAACGACAAAGGTATACGTGACTTCTATCCCGGTGAGCTGGCGGTGGACTCTGCCGGCAATGTGTATGTCGCGGAGAACTACGTTATCTACAAGTTCACCCCGAAAGGGAAACGGTCGGTCTTCGCGGGGAAACGAGGGAGCGATGGTCTCAAGGACGGGAAGGGTTCGAAAGCACGGTTCCAAAACGTCGGCGCGCTAGCGTTCGACTCCGCCGACAATCTCTATGTTCTCGACGAAAAGGTTGTGCGTAAAATCTCGCCCAATCGTGCGGTGACGACATGGGAGATTCCCGCGCTCAAACAGATGTTTGCGCCGGACATCGCGGTGGACTCCGCCGGCAATGTGTATTTGGCCACTTCTGTGGGGAATGCCCTGCACAAGATCACGCCTGCCGGGCGCGTCAGCACTCTCAATAATCGCATTTACGGCCTGCGCGATGGAGCGCGGAAAAACGCCTATTTCGCAGGGCCGTCGGGCATCGCCTGGGGACCGAAGGGTCTCTACATTGCGGATACCGGGAACGATGCCGTTCGCATCCTAAAAACCAGCGACAAGGTGACGACGCTGGCTGCGCCGGTGCGGCGTGGCTTGGTCGATGCGAAGGGGATCTCAGCGCGTTTTCGTTATCCATCGGGAATCGCGTTGGGTAAGTCGGGGCTACTCTATGTCGCCGATTTTGGAAATAGCCGGGTCCGGACGATCGACGCCAACGGCGCGGTGAAGACGCTTTCGATCCCGCACGAAGGTAAAATGAAGCCCTCGGACGTAGCGGTGGGCGACGACGGAACGCTCTATATCTCGGACGGCGGTGGCCACACGGTGCGGAAGTGGACGACGAAGGGGAAACTCGTGCTGCTCGCGGGCTCGCCAGGCAAGAAAGGCTCGGCGGACGGAAAGGGCAGCGCGGCGCGTTTCTCTCATCCACGCGGCATCGCGGTCGACGCAAATGGCAATGTTTACGTGGCTGATGCGGGCAACCGTGCCGTGCGCAAGATTACCCCTGCGGGGAAGGTCACGACCATTCCTGTGCCCAAGAACAAGAACGTCTGGCCCGCTGAGGACGCAGTGCCGCTCTCCGTGGCAGTGGTTAAAAATGGTTCGCTGTTTGTCGCAACCGGGAGAAGCGGCCTGGCGGAGTTCTCTTCGAGTGGAAAGTTCCGCCGATACTATACGACGGTTCATTCCCGCGCGCCGGCGAACGATGAAAATGCGATCATCGGTTTGAATGGCACGCTCGCCGTCGCGACGGGGCCGAAAAACACGCTGTATGTCACGACGGTCTTTGGGGAACTCTCGCGAGTTAAAAAAGACGGCAAATATTTGTATGGGCGTGTGGTCGCCGGTGGAGCTGCAGAGCCGGTCGAGGGACTTGCCTGGAAGGCGGGCTTCCGGACACCCACGGGAGTGGCGGTCGATTCGAAGGGAACAGCCTACGTGGTCGACCAGATGAGTTCGGCGGTGCGCGTGGTTAAGCCAGCTGCGCCGGTCCACCTTTACCCCGTTGCAGTGGTGAACAAAGGAGAAGCCTTCCAACGCTCTCTGGGGTTTTGGGGTGAACAAAACGCGGGCGTGACGGGAGAACTGCCCACGGGTGTCAGCTTCGTCGATGGTTCGCTCGAGGGCACATTAGACACCGAGGGCGAATACAAGGTAAACGTGTCCGCGAAGAACAAGGTCGGCACCACCTCTGCGGTGTTAACGATCCGGGTGAATCTGCCGCCCGAGGTCAGCGAGATCGCGGATCAGGTCATTCCCAAGAACGGATCGGCGAAGGTAACTTTCACGCTCCAGGATGACTATACCGCCGCGAGCGACTTGCGGGTCGACGTCTATACGGATGGCTCGCCTGCATTGTTGCCCACCGGGAATCTCAAACTCAGTGGCACGGGCTCGAAGCGCACGCTTACGATCACGCCCGTGCCAAAGAAGACGGGAAAGACCTCTATCGATGATTGTGTCCGATGGCTGGGCGGAGACGCGGTTGAGCTTCAATGTAAGGGTGAAATGAGGCGCTGAAATCGTCCTTTAGCGTGGAGGTCACCCGCTGGCGTCGACCTCGCCGTGGCGTGACTTTAGCGCCCGTCGCATGCGCTCTTCCCACCGGAAGAAAAATGCTTATCCCGCGTTTGGTCCGTTGATTGCCGGGATATTTTCCCGGTTTTGCGGGTTGATTGCGGGAGCGGCGGCTTGTGAAATCGAAGTATGATACCCCAGCTTTGTCGGTCCTTGGTGTCTCGATTGCGCGGATGGCGCGCGTCTGTTTGGGCGGTGCGCGGATTGCCGATTATCGCGAGTGCGGTTTTCGCGACGAGCGTCGTCTCCGCAGAAGAGACGTCTCGTTACGAGACGCCCTATAAAATCGAGACCCTGGCGGGGCCACGTGGCAAACTGACCAAGGCTGCAGCCAATCGGCAGATGCGTCTGCCTGAGGCGGTCGCGGTGGATGCGGCAGGCAACGTTTATGTGGCGGATGACTCGTATGCGGTGCGAAAGATCACGCCGAAGGGCGATGTGAGCATCCTCGCCGGTTCGCGGACGAAGTTGGGTTATGTGGATGCTGCTGGAGCCAGTGCGCGGTTCGGCGCCATCGGCGGCCTCGCAGTCGATGCCAAGGGCAATGTGTATGTTGCCGACGTGGGGAATGGCGCACTGCGCAAAATCAACGCGAAAGGTGTCGTGTCCACGGTTGCCAAAGCCTCCACGTGGCGCGGCATCGAGGGTCTGGCTGTGCATACCGATGGGACGATCTATGCCGCGAGCTGGAGTGACCACGTAATTTATAAAGCAAGCTCCAGCGGCAAACTCTCGGTGTTTGCCGGACGCAAGGGCAAGGCGGGCAAGGCCAATGGCACCGGCACGAAGGCCCGGTTTCGCCGTCCGGTGGCGGTGGCGGTCGATGCGAGCGGAAACGTTTTTGTCTCCGATCAGGGCAACTATGCGGTGCGTAAGATTACTTCGGCGGGAGTGGTGACGACGCTGGCCGGCAAACGTAGCGAAGAAGGCTATGTGGACGCAAAGGGCAGCAAAGCGCGTTTCTCGAATCTCGGCGGGCTGAGCGTGGACTCGGCCGGAAACATCTTGGTCGCCGATTGGTATAATAATGCCCTGAGAAAAATCACTCCGGCGGGCCTGGTGACTACGCTGAATCGCGTGGTGCCTGGTTTCGCCGACGGAAAGCTCGACGAGGCGCTCTTCGTCCAACCTGGCGCGATCGCGGTTGGCTCCAATGGTTCAATTTACATCGCGGATTCCGGCAACGACGCGATCCGCACGGTCGCGGCAAACGGCAAGGTGAAGACACTGGCCGGTCCGACGCGCAAAGGCCTCGTTAACGACAAGGGCGCAAAGGCGCGCTTCCGTTTCCCTACCGGCGTTGCCGCCACCGATAAAGGCGTGGTTTACGTGGCCGACTACGGCAATCGGGTGATCCGGAAAATCACCGCGAAAGGCGTCACCAGCACGGTGGCGATCAAGCACGAGGGGCTGTTCCGTCCTGCGGATGTGGCGCTCGGATCGGATGGCTCGCTCTACATCGCGGACGCCGGCGGGCACACCATTCGCCGGCTCACGTCGAAGGGCGCGCTGACGTTGGTGGCAGGCTCTCCGGGTCTCGCTGGTGCGGACGACGGCAACGGAACTGCCGCGCGTTTTTCGAGCCCTCGCGCGCTCGCGGTTCATCCCAGCGGAGCAATTTTTGTGGCCGACACGGGAAATCGCGTGCTGCGCAAAATCGCGGTGTCGGGCGCGGTCACCACGATTGTGCTGCCGATCGAGGACTGGCTCGGAACCAAAAAACCGTCGACGCCCCTTTCGGTGGCGGTCGCGCTGGACGGCACGACCTATGTCGGCACCGCGGAAGGATACCTCGTTGAACTCGACCAGGATGGCGCCCTGAAAAAGGTGCACTCGCGTTATTATCCCAACTCAAAGAATGATGAGGAGTGGACCCCGTTTGAGGGACCGCTCGCAGTCGCCGTTGCGCCGGATCGCACGCTCTACGTGGCCGATCGAGGCTCGGGCACGGTTCACATTCTTTCCAAGTCCGGAAGTATGCTCACCGGCAGCATCTACGCGGGTTCGTATGGCGAATACGGTGCCATCGACGGCGTGAGTAGCGCAGCTCGCTTCCGCGGCCCTTCGGGGATCGCAGTAAACGCGAAAGGCACCCTTTACATTGCGGATCAATTGAACTCGTCGGTTCGCGTCGGGAAGCTTGCGCCGCCGCAGATCAACTACTCGGGAACTATCGTGGTGACGAAAGGCGAGGAGACGGTGTTTTCTCCCTTCTGGGGGGCATCAAGTATCTCGGTCAAGAACCTGCCGAAGGGTCTCCGCTATCACAAGGAGTGGCGGACCATCTACGGCACGCCGACCAAATCGGGCACCTATAAAGTTAAGATGGTCGCCAAAAACAAGGGCGGCTCGACTTCGGCGACTTTGACCATCCGCGTGAATGCGCGGCCGACCATCAGCGCGATTCCTGATCAGGTGATTCCGAAGAACGGCTCGCTGAAAGTGGCCTTCACCGTCAACGACGACTTCACCTCTCCGTCGAAACTAAAGGTCACTGTCTACACCGAGGACCCGCAGATGCTGCCGAAATCGAACCTCAAACTTGGAGGCAGCGGTAAGAAACGCACGCTCAAGATCACCCCGAAGCCGGGCAAGACGGGCGAAAATTATCTCCAACTGCGCGTCCACGACGGCAATTTGCCGACGTGGGTGCGTTTCAAAGTGACGGTGACGCCCTGAGATCGATCGCGCACGCAGCGCATTCGTATCCAGATTTCTGTTACAACGCTGTTCTCAAAAAAGAGGCCTCCCACGCAAGCGGGAGGCCTCGAGCGCGTCAGCGACACAGGAAGTCGTGCGCAAAAGCGAGGTGATCGATCAAGCGGCGAGCGCGCCGGAATTTTCCTTCGCCCGGCGGCGCAAGCGCAGGGCGATGACCGGCAGCAGCACGCCGAGACCGAAGAGCGCGTAGGTCGAGGGCTCCGGGATCGGTGTGAAGTTGGGCACATAGCCGACGAGGTCCTGGACATAGGTCTTGCCCTTCCGCGTCTCATATTTGCCGTCGATCAGGAAGCGCAGCGCGGAGACATCGCCGAAGCCCGCGACGTCGGCATCGTCGAGTCGGTCGATCATCTCCTGGGCGAGCGTGATCACGGCGTTGCCGGCCGTCTTCGAACTCCAGGCTTTGAATTTACCCGAGAGCAGACTGAACGAGTAGCCGTTGAGTTCGTTGGTGAGCTCCGGCACGACGAGTTGAAGCGCGGCGCCCACGAGCGAGTCCGTGCGTGAAGGCGCGTAGGCGTGGAACAGGTCGGCGAGATTTTGGAGGCGCGCGGCGGACAATCCCGGCGCAGACGCGGTCCACTTGTCGTAGTTGGCGGGATTGTCGCTGCCGAACTTCAGCGTGGCGCCGGACGGGAGACCGCTGGTCTTCGTGAACATCGTTTGAAGCGGGTCCATGCAGAACCAAAGCGCGCTTTCATCGTAGGCGCCGCCGATGACGAACGGACTCGGGATGATCGAGCGCGGGGTGGAGCCGAGTTGCACGTTGACGGTCGGACTCGACGGAAACGCGAGACTGATGTCTGCGACCGGAATGTGGATCTGTGCCTGAGCTGGCAGAGCGAGGGTCAGGCCGACGCCCAGGCAAGCGAGAGCCGACGATAACTTGATCATGATATACGGGGGTTTTTTGGGTTGTGGCCCCGAGGAAACTGCTCCCCGGGCGCGCCGGCCAAGACCCCTGCGACCGCACGGAGTTTTCCCGTCAGGGCGCAATCAGGCTTCGCCCGATGACCCTAGTGCCCCTTTCATGTATGAAGCGGCGCTGTCCGCGTTGGCGGCCGCAAGACGCTCATCTCGCGGTGATTCGCCCCAACCGCCGCGCCGCCGGAGTGCGCGAGAGACCGGCTTATTTCAGAACCTTGAAGAGGCTCACCTGATCGTCGGTCCAGAGCGGTCCGCTCTTCAAGGGCGCCGGCGGATCGTCGAGTAGCGCGGCGATCGCAGGGTCTTCTTTCACGTAGGGATTACGCGTGACCAGAATCCACGTGGTGCCGTAGAGCCAGCGTTTATCCCGGTCGGGAAAATCGGTGATCGTGAATGCCTCGCAGCCAAAATGCCGGGCAAGCTGGTGCACGATTGGTTCGAGATTGAGATAGCGATTGGAGGTGTGCACGGCGATGACGCCGTCCGGTTTGAGATGCTTCAGATAGATCTCGAACGCCTCCTTGGTGAGCAGATGCACGGGAATCGCGTCGCTGCTGAAGGCGTCGAGCGCGAGCACGTCGAACTCCTGCGGCTCTCCGCGTGCGAGTTCCTGCTCCATCGAGAGCCGTGCGTCGCCGAGCACGAGCTGATGTTCGGCGCGCGATTGCGAGAGATAGGAGAACCGATCCTCGGCCACCTTGATGACCTCCGGATTGATCTCGTAGATGCGTAGTCGATCTCCCGGCTCGCCATAAGCGGCCAGAGTGCCGACGCCCAATCCCACCAGACCGATGTGGCGTTCGCCTGGTGGGAGCCGGTCGATCGCGAGACCGACTCCGCTCTGGCGCCCGTAATACGTCGTCGGCCACGCCGACTGCGGCCACGAAACGAACTGCATGCCGTGCGCCGTCACGCCGTTGACCAGCGAGAGATAGTGCAGCGCCGGATCGTGGGCATCGTGTTCGAACACATGCAGCACGCCGTAGAAGTTGCGCACGCTGAACTCCGTCTGACGTTGCTCCCGCGCGATCTGCACCAGGAGCACGACGCCGAACGCGGTCGACAGGAGAAACACGAATCCTCCCACGCGCGGCTGCCACGTCGAGAGCCAGCGGCGGCCTTCCGTGAAAGTCACCACGCCGATCAGTGCGAAACCGAGAACAAACCAGCCGTCGCGCTTCAGGATCTCCATCAGCTCGCTCCAGTAGGTCGGAGGCGTGTCCTTGGTGAGCAGCGCGCTGGCCGAAAGCGCCGGAACCACGAAGAGCGCCGCGAGCGTTCCCAGCGCGAGACCGGCGGCGAGCGCGCGCGTGCGCTGACGGAAGCACAGCGCGCCGATCAGGTAACTGGTCAGCCACAGCCCCACGTGAAGCTCGAAGTATCCATCAAACAAATACGGAGCACCGAGCGCGACGAAGAGGCTGCCGGTCGCTCCACCGGCCGCGATCCACAGATAGAATCGCGTGAGATGACGCGGCGCGGGGCGCAGCCGGTAAAGTTCGCCGTGACAGATCATGCAGCCGGCGAAGAGCGTGATGGTGTAGCCGACGACCTGCTGCCACAGCCGGGCCGAGTGTCCGGCGCCGAGCAGATATACGTCCACCAGCGCGCCGAGCGCGAACAGCGCGCTAAACACGCTGCGCGAATACCAACGCGGATGATCGAAGCAGAGGATGAACGTCAGCAGATACAGGCTCAGCGGCAGCACCCAGAGGAAAGGCACGACGGCGAGGTCCTGCGTGAGTTTGTTGGTCGTCGCCAGCAGCAGAATCGACGCGACGGCCGCGAGCACGAACCAGAGCACCGTGTCGAGCGGAGCCGGCCGCGCCGACTCGAGGGGATCGTCGCTCTTCTCGGGAGAGACGAGCGCGGTAAACTTCCAAACTCTCGCGCCCGACCACGCGGCGAAGATCGAAAAGATCACCAGTCCTCCGCCCCACAGCGTGGCCTGCATCGTGCGCGCAAACGTGTATTCGAAATAAAACGGGTAGGCGAGGAGCGCGAGCAGCGAACCGGCGTTGGACAGCGCGTAGAGTCGATAAGGCGGCACGCCGGGATTCGCGCGGCTGAACCACTGCTGCATCAACGGGCCCGTCGCGGAGAGCACGAAGTAGGGCAGCCCCACGCTCACCGTCAGCAAAGCCAGAATGCGGAGGATCGGATCTTCGTCGCCCTGCGGTTTCCACGACGCGTCGGGCGTGATCGGAAGCAGCAGCATCGCCAGCACAAGCAACGAAAGATGCACCAGCACCTGGCGCCGCGGCGAAAGTCGCGTGGACGTGAAATGCGCGTAAGCATAGCCCGCGAGCAGCAGCGTTTGAAAAAACAGCAGACAGGTCGTCCAGACGCCGGGCAGGCCGCCGAACCAAGGCACGATGTATTTGCCGATGAGCGGCTGGAGCGCAAAAAGCAGGAACGCGCCGGTGAAGAGAGAGAGGGCGAAAGGCAACATGGGGCGGACGGCGGAGACACGGAACACGCGCCAGCGTGCGAGCGGCAAGTGCGATTGCTCTAAATTCGACTGCGCTTCTTTGAACTTTCCAGCGTCGTCGCCGCGTCGTAACGCGAAGTTCGATCAGCTCTCGTGGCGCGCGGCTGCGAGCGTTTCCGCGCGCACTTCGGCGATGCGGCGGTCGAGCAACGCGGTGTTCACCGGTTTGGTGAGATGCGCCGAGAACCCGGCCGCGCGGGAGCGCGCGATGTCTTCGTCGGCGCCGTAGCCGCTGAGCGCGATGCCGCGGACCTGGGGCCATTTCTTTTTCACTGCCTGCATCAACATGCAGCCGTCGCCATCCGGCAGCCCGATGTCGGAAACGACGAGGTCGATCGTGCCCTGATCGGCGAGCGCGAGCGCCTCCGCCACCGAGCCTGCGGGTAGAACGTTGTAACCGCGTCGGGTGAGCAACTGCTGCAGGGTCGCGCGGGTGGGGCCATGATCGTCCACCAGCAGGAGCCGGCACGAGCCGGGGGAGGTTTCCATCTGCGCAGGCGCTTCGGCGACCACCGACGGAGGACGGGACGGAGACGAAGCCGTCGAGGCCGCCATCGCGAGCAGTTCGATCGTGATGGTCGTGCCCTTGCCGCGGCCCGCGCTGGAGGCCGAGATCACTCCGCCGTGGAGTTCCACGAGCGAGCGCGAGATCGCGAGCCCGAGACCGAGTCCGCCGAAACGATGCGAGCCGGTGGACTGCGCATGTTCGCCCTGGGCAAAAGCGTCGAAGACCACACTGAGTTCCTTCGGCGTCATGCCGATGCCGTCGTCTGTGATGCGGATGAGGAGATTGAGCGGACCGGGCTGCGGCAGCAGCGCGACCACGATGCGGCCGCCGCGCGAACTGAATTTCACGGCGTTGCTGATCACGTTCCAAAACACCTGTCGGAGTCGCACCGGATCTCCGTGCACGATCGCGGGAGTGATGTGGAAATCCGTCACGACCTGGACGCCTTTCTGGCTGATCTCGCCATTGAGGATCGTGATGGTTTCGAGCAACGCGTCCGCGAGGTCGAACTCGCTGCGGTCGAGGATGAGTTTGCCGCGCGTGATGCGGGTGAGATCAAGCAAATCGTCGATCAACCGGGCTTCGAGTTCGACGCTCTTGCGGATGAGGTTGAACTCCGTGCGCACGGTGTCGGGCAGCGACGGATTGTTCGCGCCTTCGCTGGCGAGCAGCAGCACGGGACTGAGCGGCGTGCGCAGCTCGTGCGAGAGCGCCGCGAGGAAATCGTCCTTCGCGCGCGAGGCGGCGAGCGCCTCGTCGCGGGCGCGCTCGACTTCCTGCTCGATGCGTTTGCGCGCGGTCAGATCCGTCACGACGGCAACAAAGCCCAGCACTTCGCCTCCGCGTCCGATCTCCGGCACGTAGACGATGTGCGCCCAGCCTTCGCCTTCCTGAAACGGCGCCGCCAACTCAAACTCGACGCGTCGCCCCTGTAATACTTCGCGGATGTGCGGAATCGAGGCGGCGTAGAGTTTTTCGCCGATGATGGACGAGAGGTGGACGCCGATGAGATCGCGCGGCTTGCGCTTGAAACGCCGGGCGTAGGTTTGGTTGACGAATTTGAAACGGTGTTCGCGGTCGAGGTGGGCGAGCGAGACCGAGCTGTTGTCGGTGACGAGGGCGAGTTGAGCTTCGCGAGCGAGCAACGCCGTGTGGCTGCGCTCGATCTCGTCGAGCATGGCGTTGAACGCCTGCGTGAGCTCGCCGATTTCGTCGGTGCCGCCGTTCGCAGCGCGCGCGCTGTAGTCCTTGTTCTGTGACACGCGCGTCGCGAGTCGTGCGAGCACGAGAATCGGGTCCGAGATGCGGCGCTGCATCAAGGCCGACAGCGCCACCGCGAGCGCAGCTCCGATGATCAACACGCCCGCGAGCACCCACGCGAAGATCGTCATGCGGTGGTAAACACCGCCGAGGCTCTTCACGATCAGAAGAGTGCCGACGCGAGTGCCGCCTTGTGCGACCGGACATTGAATCACGGCCCGTCCGCCGGAGACTTCGGCGCCGTCGGCGCTTCGCAACAGCGCGTTGCTCGCGACGGCGGCATTGGGAGTGAACGACACGAAGGGCTCGCGAGCGGCGTCGTAGAGCACGGCCAGCTCGACGTAAGGATCCGCGCGCAACGCCGCCAACACCTCGTAGGCGACCTGTCGGTCTTGATACATCAGGGCGGCGGTCGTGTTGCTCGCCGTGATCTCCGCCGTCATCGCGAGATTGCGCAGCACATTGCGCCGAGAGCTGACGAGCTCGTAACTAGCGAGCACGGCCGCCGCGACCAGCAGCACGCTAAAGCTGATCAGCAGGATGATCGCCGTGATCTTGCGGCGGAGCGAACTCGGCTTCACGGCGTTCATGGTTGCGGACTAGACACGATTTCGGCGAGTCGGAGTAGCTTCGAACTGGCGGAAAGATTGCGTGCCTTGATGGCGTCGGGATTGATGCGCAGGCCGACCCGGCCGCCCGAGCGCGTGCCGAGTTCGATCATTCCGCCGCGTTCGGCGAACCCCCCGAACTCTCCGACCGTGACGATCGGCCGCTCGCCGAGTCCGGTCAGGATCGCCTGCAGATGCCCTGCTTCCGCGCGGGAAACATAGACCAGATGCGCCGCCCGCGCATCGTCGAGCGTGCGACACCGCACGACCGAAAGCGGGCGTCCACCCACGGTTTCGCCGCGCACGATTTCGCGCAGCGCCGACTCGAGTTCCGGATCGTTGATGATGCCGAGCACGATGGGGGAACCGGAGTCGGCGAACGCCACCTCGGGCCAGGAGATGAAGGCGGTGAAATGAAACACCATCGCGGCTTTCACCTTCGAGTTTTCCACCGGCGCTGCGGCTGCGACGTTCTGCGGTGCGAGGAGCGGCGCGGACGCGAGCAGTGCCAACGCCGTGGGGGTGAGGTGCAGCAGCGCCGCGGCGAGGCGGTTTCGCCAGTCGCGAGCGGAAGAATCGCGGTGTGACGGGCGGCAAGGCATCGTGGTCAGAACTTCCAAGCCACCTTCGCATGGGCACTGGGGCCGATCAGATCGGCCGCGCTGTTGGTCGGAATAATCTCGTGATGCGCCGGCGCGAAGAGATCGCGTCCGACGACCGAAATTTCCCAATCCCCGTTTGGCTGCCACGCGAGTCGGAGATCAACGACGGTGTATGCGGCGGAGGCGGGATCGGGCCGTTCGCTGACGTGGCGAAGCGTGGCGTCGAAATTCAGGGCGCTCGTCACGTCGACATGCGCGGTGATCTGGCCGATGTGTCGGGGGTCGTTCGCTTCGCCGCTGGTGCCGAGCAGCGCGTCGAAACCCGCGCGCCGCGAGAAGTCGAGATCGAGATACCGATACGAGGCGCGGAACTTCACGCGCTCGCCCGCTTGCTGGTGGATCGTCAGCTCGACTCCGGTGGAGTCGGCGCGCAGGCCGTTGCCGAACGTGAGGGGATACGTCCCGTCGCCGAGCCACTCGTAACTGCGCAGGCTGGTATACCGGTTATAGAAGGTCGCGATTTCGATCGCGGTGTCGTCGCTGAGCTGGTGGCGCGAACCGAGTTCGAACGCGATGACCGACTCCGAATCGAACGCATCCGTCGCGCGCACCGTGTCCACCGGCTCCGCGCGAAAAACCAGGTCGTGGTCCACGCGCACCGGCGTGCGCACGGCGCGGGAGACGGCGGTCCAGACGGTGTGCGTGCGATTCGGCGTCCACGCGCCGCGCAGGGTGGGGTGGATTTCCACACCGGTGAAACTGTTGTGATCGATCTTCGCGCCGACGGTGAGCGAGAGCAGGCGGGGCACGAGCTCGACGTTGTCCTGCAGGAAGAACCCTGCGTTGTGCACCGTCCGGCTTTCCGGATCCATCTGCGCGATGCTCAGCTGCCCGATGTCATCGGCCGAGATCGAACCATCGAAGCCGAACATCCACTGATGGGCTTCATGCGTGGTCGAATACTTCGCGCTCGTCGCAAAGGTGCGCCGCGTCTCGCTCCACAGCGCGGGCATGAGACGCTTCGTAAAATCGAAGTAGCTGCTCAGTTCCCAGTTCGTGTCCGCGGTGACGAACTGTTGCCAGCGTCCCAGCAGGTTTGCGCCGGAGAAGTTCGTCTGCAGATGGCTTTTCGGCAGTCCCTTGTTCGTGTAGGCGTCGCCCTGCAGGGTGATCGTGGCACCGCTGGCGAGAGACGAGTCGGCGCGAAAACCGCCCTGGAGAAAATCGAACTCGGGCGCGACCGGCCGGCCGCTTTCGTCGCGCGACCACTCGCTCTGATAATATTTCACGTAAACGCGGTAGAACGTCGTGGGATTGATCCGCCCGCAGTAGCGCATGGCAGCGCGCACGTGACCGTGAGTGCCCACGCTG
>Ga0182793_1000195_pt1 | contig 54319 bp, 53 predicted proteins | sample Passage237A_FD_130498 | JGI IMG/M metagenome (GOLD analysis project Ga0182793, IMG submission 130498) | Cellulose adapted compost microbial communities from Newby Island Compost Facility, Milpitas, CA, USA - Passage2 37A (version 2) (version 2) ... | reverse complement strand
TACGAGGGCCGGCCCAACGTCACCGTCGACGCCTTCGGGCTCACCCTCAAGTCCGGCAACGCGGTGCTGCTGCGCGGCAGCTCGTCGGCCTCGCACTCCAACGAGGCTCTCGTCGCGACGCTGCGGGCGGCGCTCGCCGGTGAGGGGTTGCCCGAGGACATCGTGCAGCTGCTGCCCAGCGACGACCGCGCCAGCGTCACCCACCTGATCCAGGCGCGCGGGCTCGTCGACGTCGTGATCCCGCGCGGCGGCGCGGGCCTGATCGACGCGGTGGTGCGCGATGCGACGGTGCCGACCATCGAGACCGGCGTCGGCAACTGCCACGTGTACGTCCACGAGGCCGCCGACCTCGACGTCGCCGAACGCATCGTGCTTAACGCCAAGACCCGGCGGCCCAGCGTGTGCAACGCCGCCGAGTCGCTGCTCGTTGACGCGGCGATCGCCGACCGCGCGGTGCCGCGGCTGACCAAGGCGCTGCGCGAGGCCGGCGTCACGGTGCACGACAACCCGACCGAGGACGAGCTGCGCGCCGAGTTCCTGTCGATGGACATCGCGCTGGCGGTGGTGGACGGCCTCGACGCCGCCATCGACCACATCAACGAGTACGGCAGCGGCCACACCGAGGCCATCGTGACGACGAATCTGGCTGCCGCCCAACGATTCACCGAACGAGTGGACGCGGCCGCGGTGATGGTCAACGCATCGACCGCGTTCACCGACGGTGAGCAGTTCGGCTTCGGCGCCGAGATCGGGATCTCCACCCAGAAGCTGCACGCCCGCGGGCCGATGGGCCTGCCCGAGCTGACCTCGACGAAGTGGATCGTGTGGGGCGACGGCCACACCCGCCCGGCCTGACGGAATGACCTAGGAGCTGCCAGTGAGCGTCCCCGCACGCGCCGTGCCGATGTTCGCCGACATCGACGATGTCGCGCGGCGATTGGCCGAAACCGGCTATCTGCCCGACACCGCCACCGCGACCGCGGTGTTCCTCGCCGACCGGCTGGGCAAGCCGCTGCTCGTCGAGGGCCCGGCGGGCGTCGGCAAGACCGAACTGGCCCGCGCGGTCGCCCAGGCCACGGGTGCGGGTCTGGTGCGCCTGCAGTGCTACGAGGGTGTCGACGAGGCCCGCGCGCTCTACGAGTGGAACCACGCCAAGCAGATCCTGCGCATCCAGGCCGGGTCCGGTGACTGGGACCAGACCAAGACCGACGTGTTCAGCGAGGAGTTCCTGCTGAGCCGCCCGCTGCTGACCGCGATCCGGCGCACCGAGCCGACGGTGCTACTCATCGACGAGACCGACAAGGCCGACATCGAGATCGAGGGTCTGCTGCTGGAGGTGCTGTCCGACTTCGCGGTCACCGTGCCCGAACTGGGCACGATCACCGCCGAGCGGGCACCGTTCGTGGTGCTGACGTCCAACGCCACCCGCGAGCTGTCCGAGGCGCTCAAGCGCCGCTGCCTGTTCCTGCACATCGACTTCCCCGACCCCGACCTGGAGCGGCGGATCCTGCTGTCGCGGGTGCCCGAACTGCCCGAGCGCCTCGCCGACGAACTGGTCAAGATCATCGGCGTGCTGCGCGGCATGCAGCTCAAGAAGCTGCCGTCGGTGGCCGAGACCATCGACTGGGGCCGCACCCTGCTGGCGCTGGGGCTCGACACCATCGACGACGCGACGATCGCCGCCACCCTCGGGGTGGTGCTCAAGCATCAGTCCGATCAGATCAAGGCCGCGGGCGAGCTGCGACTGAACTAGGGGAGAAGCGATGGCCGTTCGACGCACCCGCCCGCCGCAGCCGCTGGCGCCCCACGGCATTCCGGGGCATCTGGTGGAGTTCGTCGAAGCGCTGCGCCGCCAAGGGATTTCGGTCGGGCCATCGGAGACCGTGGATGCCGGCCGAGTGTTGTCGGTGCTCGGCCTGGGCGACCGCGAGGCGCTGCGCGAGGGCCTGGCGTGCGCGGTGATCCGCCGACCCGACCACCGCGACACCTTCGACGCGATGTTCGACCTGTGGTTCCCCGCCGCGCTGGGGGCCCGCACGGTGCTGATCGACGACGACGCCGCCGACGACCAGCCCGAGGGCCTGCCACCCGAGGACGTCGAGGCGATGCGTCAGGCGCTGCTGGACCTGCTGGCCGAGCATGAGGATCTGGCCAACCTCGACGAGCGGCTGGCCCGGATGATCGCCCAGATCGTGGAGGCCTACGGCCGCTACACGTCCAGCCGCGGCCCGTCGTACTCGTCGTATCAGGCGCTCAAGGCGATGAACCTCGACGACCTGGAGGGTCGGCTGCTCGCCGGACTGCTGGCGCCCTACGGCGACGAGCCGACGCCGACGCAGGAACAGATCGCCAAAGCGATGGCGGCCCAACGCATCAACCAGCTGCGCCGGATGGTGGAGGCCGAGACCAAGCGCCGCACCGCAGAACAGCTGGGCCGCGAGCACGTGCAGATGTACGGGGTGCCGCAGCTGGCCGAGAACGTCGAGTTCCTGCGCGCCTCCGGCGAACAGCTGCGCCAGATGCAGCGGGTGGTCAAGCCGCTGGCCCGGATGCTGGCGACCCGGTTGGCCGCGCGCCGGCGGCGCTCGCGCGCCGGGGAGATCGACCTGCGCAAGACGCTGCGCAAGTCGATGTCCACCGGTGGGGTGCCGATCGACGTCGTGCTCAAGAAGCCGCATCCGGCGCGGCCGGAGCTGGTGGTGCTGTGCGACGTGTCCGGCTCGGTGGCCGGGTTCAGCCACTTCACACTGATGCTGGTGCACGCACTGCGCCAACAGTTCAGCCGGGTGCGCGTGTTCGCCTTCATCGACACCACCGACGAGGTGACCGAGTTGTTCGGCCCCGACGCCGATCTGGCCGTCGCCGTGCAGCGCATCACCCGCGAGGCCGGCGTGTACACCCGCGACGGCCACTCCGACTACGGGCACGCGTTCGCGTCGTTCATGGACAACTGGCCGAACGTGCTGTCCCCGCGCAGCTCGCTGCTGATCCTCGGCGACGGCCGCAACAACTACCGCAATCCGGAGATCGAACTGCTGGCCCACATGGTGAACGCCAGCCGCCACGCGCACTGGCTCAACCCCGAGCCGCGGCACCTGTGGGGCAGCGGCGACTCGGCGGTGCCGCGGTACGAGGAGGTCATCACGATGCACGAGTGCCGCTCGGCCAAGCAACTGGCCAGCGTGATCGACGCCCTCCTGCCCGTCTGAGCTGGGCGAACGCCTCGCGGTCGGTACCGCGGCACGGCGTCACACTCGGCGCGAGAAGTAAGCTGCCTAGTCATGGCTTCCCGACGCAGGCTGGGCGTGATGGGTGGGACGTTCGACCCCATCCACAACGGCCACCTGGTTGCCGCCAGCGAGGTCGCCGACCTGTTCTCCCTCGACGAGGTGGTGTTCGTGCCGACCGGCCAGCCGTGGCAGAAGAAGGAGCGCCGGGTCACCGCCGCCGAGGACCGCTATCTGATGACGGTCATCGCGACCGCGTCCAATCCGCGGTTCTCGGTCAGCCGCGTCGACATCGACCGTGGCGGGCCCACATACACCAGGGACACGCTGCGCGATCTGCACGCGCTGAACCCCGACACCGATCTGTACTTCATCACCGGGGCCGACGCGCTGGCGTCGATCCTGTCGTGGCAGAACTGGGAGGAGATGTTCTCGATCGCCAAGTTCGTCGGCGTGAGCCGACCCGGGTACGAGCTCAACGGTGAGCACATCATCGCGGCGGGCCGGGATCTGCCCGACGACGCACTCACCCTCGTCGAGGTGCCCGCGCTGGCGATCTCGTCGACCGACTGCCGCAAGCGCGCCGAGCAGGGCAGGCCGATCTGGTACCTGGTGCCCGACGGCGTCGTGCAGTACGTGGCGAAACGCAAACTCTATGCCGCCGAGGCGGTTTCGACATCTGGAAAGCAGGAATGAGCGCATCCGACGAGGCCTTGAAGATGGCCACCGTTGCCGCGCGGGCGGCGGCGTCCAAGCTCGCCGACGACGTGGTGGTCATCGACGTGTCCGGTCAACTGGTCATCACCGACTGTTTCGTCATCGCGTCGGCGTCCAACGAGCGTCAGGTCAACGCGATCGTCGACGAGGTCGAGGAGAAGATGCGGCTGGCCGGCTACAAGCCCGCCCGCCGCGAGGGCGCCCGTGAGGGACGCTGGACGCTGCTCGACTACGTCGACATCGTCGTGCACATCCAGCACCAGGAGGAGCGCAACTTCTATGCGCTGGACCGGTTGTGGCGCGACTGCCCGACCGTGCCCGTCGACCTGGACGGTGCGTCATGAGGATCCGGCGCCTGGTGATGCTGCGCCACGGACAGACCGAGTACAACGCCGGCAGCCGCATGCAGGGCCAGCTCGACACCCACCTGTCCGATCTGGGTCGTGACCAGGCCGTCGCGGCGGCGGAGGTGCTGGCCAAGCGGCAGCCGCTGGCCATCGTGTCGTCGGATCTGCAGCGGGCGCTCGACACCGCGATGTCGCTGGGGGAGCGCGCGGGCGTGCCGGTGCAGGTCGATGCGCGGCTGCGGGAGACACATCTGGGCGAATGGCAGGGGCTGACGCACACCGAGGTCGACGCCATCGCCCCCGGCGCCCGGCTGGCCTGGCGGGACGACGCGCGCTGGGCGCCGCACGGCGGCGAGAGCCGCGTCGATGTGGCCACGCGCGGTCTGCCGCTGGTGCACGAGCTGATCGCGGACCAGGCCCAATGGGGACTCGTCGACCCCGAGCGGCCGGTGGTGCTGGTGGCTCACGGCGGTTTGATCGCCGCGCTGACCGCCGCGCTGCTGGGCCTGCCGGTGGACAACTGGCCGGTGCTGGGCGGCATGGGCAACTGCAGTTGGGTGCAGCTGTCCGGACACAGCACGGTCGACGCCGCCGCCGAGGACATCAAGTGGCGACTCGACGTGTGGAACGCCTCCGCGCAGGTGGCCAACGATGTCCTCTGAGCGCAAGCCCACGCTGCTGATCTTCTGCGACTCGCTGGCCTACTACGGCCCGACCGGCGGGCTGCCCGCCGACGATCCGCGGATCTGGCCGAATATCGTTGCCTCACAACTGGGGTGGGATGTCGAGTTGATCGGCCGCATCGGCTGGACCTGTCGCGATGTGTGGTGGGCGGCCACCCAGGACCCGCGGGCATGGGCGGCGCTGCCGCGGGCCGGCGCGGTGATCTTCGCGACCGGCGGCATGGACTCGCTGCCGTCGCCGTTGCCGACCGCGCTGCGCGAACTGATCCGCTACATCCGCCCGCCGCGGCTGCGCCGCTGGGTGCGCGACGCGTACGGGTGGCTGCAGCCGCGGCTGTCGCCGGTGTCGCGGAACGCGCTGCCGCCGCACGTCACGGTCGAATATCTCGAGATGACCCGCGGGGCAATCGATTTCAACAGACCGGGTATTCCGATCGTGGCGTCGCTGCCGTCGGTGCACATCGCCGACACCTATGGCAGGGCGCACCACGGCCGGGAGGGCACCGCCAGGGCCATCACCGAATGGGCGGCCGCGCACGATGTTCCGCTGATCGACCTCAAGGCCGCCGTCGGCGACTACGTGATGTCCGGTCAGGGCAACCCGGACGGGATCCACTGGAACTTCGAGGCGCATCAGGCCGTCGCCGACCTGGCGCTCAAGGCGCTCGCCGAGGCGGGTGTGCCGTGTCAGTGAAGGTGGTGACCGATTCGTCGTGCCGGCTGGGCACGGATGAGAGCAAGGAGTGGGACATCCGGCAGGTGCCGCTGCACGTGCTGCTCGACGGCGTCGATCTGCGTGACGGTGTCGACGACGTGCCCTACGACATCCACGACCGTCCCAAGGTGACGACTTCGGGGGCCTCCCCGGCGGCGCTGGCCGAAACCTACCAGCAGGCGCTGTCGGACAGCGGCGGCGATGGTGTTGTCGCCGTGCATATCTCGGCCGCGCTGTCGGGTACGTTCAGCACGGCAGCCCAGGTGGCCCGCGAGTTCGGGCCCGCGGTGCGGGTGGTGAACTCGCGCTCGGCGGCCATGGGCGTCGGGTTCACCGCACTGGCCGCCGCGCAGGCCGCCGCGTCCGGCGCCGGGCTGGACGACGTCGAGGCCGCGGCCCGCGCGGTGGTGCCCCGCACCCATGCGTTCATCGTCGTGCACCGGCTGGACAACCTGCGGCGCAGCGGCCGCATCGGCGCCGCCGCCTCCTGGCTGGGCACCGCGCTGTCACTGAAGCCGCTGCTGTGCATCGACGTGGACGGCCGGCTGGTGCTCGACCAGCGGATCCGCACGGTGAGCAAGGCCCACGCGGCGATGGTGGACCGGGTCGCCGAGGTGGTCGGGGATCGCGTGGCGAGGATCGCCGTGCATCACGTCGACAACCACGACGCTGCCGACGAGATCGGCGCCGCGCTGACCACGCGGCTGCCGCAGCTGGAGTCGCTGACGGTCACCGACATGGGCCCGGTGTTGTCGGTGCACGTCGGTGCCGGGGCGGTGGGCGTCGCGGTCCAGGTCGCGGAGTAATTGTCGGTAAGTTTTCACGAACGGTTGACAGCTACTTACGGTAAGTACAGACTTACGATGTGCCTGCCTCCGCAGTACTGGACGCGTTAGGGGACAAGACCCGGCGCGCCATCCTGGAGAAGTTGGCCGACGGCCCCGCCGCCGTCGGCGTGTTGGCCGATCAACTGCCGATCTCTCGGCCTGCGGTCTCCCAGCACCTGCGGGTTCTCAAGGATGCCCGGTTGGTCGTGGAAACGGTGGCCGGTACCCGGCGGATCTACCGGATCGATCCCACCGGGCTGGCCGCCCTGCGCGATTACCTCGACCGCTTCTGGGCGCAGACACTGGCCGATTTCAAGAACACCGTCGAAGGAGAAGTCCAGTGACCCAGGCCCGGCCCGAAACCATCAAGCACAGCGTCGTCGTGAATGCCCCACTGGACAAGGCTTTTCGCGTCTTCTCCGAGCGGTTCGGCGATTTCAAGCCGCGCGAGCACAACCTGCTGGCCGTGCCGATCGTCGAAACGGTGCTCGAAACCCGCGTCGGCGGACACATCTACGACCGCGGCGAGGACGGCACGGAGTGCAAATGGGCGACGATCGTCGCCTACGAGCCGCCCACCCGGATCGTCTTCACCTGGAACATCGGCCCGACGTGGCAGCTGGAACCGGATCCCGCGAAACGCAGCGAGGTCGAGGTGCGGTTCACCGCCGAATCCGATGACCGCACCAGGGTCGACCTCGAACACCGCCACCTCGAACGTCACGGCGACGGCTGGCCCAGCGTGGCCGCGGGGGTCGGCGGTGACGGTGGGTGGCCGCTGTACCTGACCCGCTACGCCGAACTCGTCGTGGCGTAGCGGCTCTCGCGCAACGGATCACACGGCGGCGCGGCCGGTGACCGGGGGCAGATCCTTGAGCGTCACGATGCCCGGCGGCGCGGCGACGACCGCGGGGACCGCGTTGGTCACCGGCATCGCGGTGTAGATCATGCCCAGCCCCATGAAGCCGGGTTCGGACCAGTCCGACGGGGTCAGGCAGTGCAGCACCGTGCGCATGTTGGGAACGCCGAAGACCTGGATCACGTGGCCGTGCGCCAGCGGTTTGGGCGGGGTGACGTGGTGGCCCATGATCCAGTTGAATCCGACGCTGACGACGTTCTTATCGCCGACCCAGCCGCGGTGGTAGCCGTACACGCCCGCGACGGTGCCCTTCGGGATCGTCATGAAGCCCAGGTCAGAGTCGCCGGTCGCGGGGGTGAACGTGACGTCGAACGTCATCCTGTCCAGCTTGGCGCCGATGGCGTCGGCCATCATCGCCGCCGACTCGGCGAACACCTCGCTTTCCCGGCGCACGCTCTCGGCGAGCCCCGGGGTGTCGGGGTCCTGCGAAAAGCCCATCGCCCTTTGGGTTCCCGCCGATTCGTAGGTCGAGCAGTCGACCGACTCGGTGATGCGGATCTCGTCGACCCGCTCGCACGCGCCGGACAGCACCATGCCGACCATGTTCGTGATCCCGGGATGCGCACCGCTGCCGAAGATCGTCGATCTGCCCTTCTCACAGGCGGTTCGGATGCGGTCGAGGTCCTCGGGCGTCTGCTTGCCGCCGGTGATCCAGGCCGCGCTGGAGCAGACATTCACGCCCGCCTCGAGTAGCCGGACCAATTCGTCGATGTTGGGCCACAGCGGGTTGTAACAGCAGGCGTCGGGCTCCAGCGCGAGCAGCGCGTCGATGTCGTTGGTGGCCTTCACTCCGGTCGGCTCCGGCCAGCCCGCCAGTTCCGCGGCGTCGACGCCGACCTTCTCGGCGCCGTGGGCGTAGACACCGACGAGTTCCATGTCGGGGCGGCCGATGATGGCGTGCAACGAGCGCCTGCCGATGTTGCCCGTCGTCCACTGGATGACGCGCAGGGGCCGGGCAAGGGTAGTCATCTCCAGCAGGCTACATGTGGGTGCCGCCGTCGATGCGCACCTCGGTGCCGGTGACGAAGTAGGCGTCCGACGAGGCGAGCATCGCCACCACCGCGGCCACGGAATCGGGTTTGGCGAACAGTCCGCCGCCCTCGACCGGCAGCACCGGTGTGATCTTGCCGAACAGCGAGAAGTCGGCGTCGTCGGGTAGCCCGGGCCCGACGCTCTGCTTGGATTCCCCGGTGCCGTCGGTCATTCCGGACGAGATCGACCCGGGCTGCACCGAGTTGAACCGGATGCGCTCCTTGGCGAACTCCAGCGCGAGCGCGTGCGTCATCGCCTGGATCCCGCCCTTGGATGCCGCGTACGCCGACATGTACGGATGGGCGAACGCCGCCGAGGTCGAGCTGAAGTTGACCACCGCCGGGTCCCTGCCGTTGCGCAGCGCCGGAATCGCCTCGCGGGTCACCAGGAAGGTGCCGATCAGGTTGACCCGCAGCACGTGTTCGAAATCGGCGAGCGTGGTGTCCAGGAAATGCGTCGACCGCAGGATTCCGGCGGCGTTGACCAGCGCGTCGAGCCCGCCGAGGTCGCGCACCGCCGTGGCGACGGCGTCCTTGACGGACTGCTCGTCGGCGACGTCGACGCTCACCGTGGTCAGCCGGTCGGCGTTCGCGCCGGCCTTCGCGATCGTGTCCTTGAGCCCGGCCACGCTGATGTCCGCGGCGGCGACCCGGCCGCCCTCGTCGAGCATGCGCAGCACGGTGGCCTGGCCGATGCCCGAGCCGCCGCCGGTGACCAGCACGCGCCGGTCGCGGTATCGCTCCACAGATGCCATTTCGTCAGCCTTCCTAGATCATCGCGGGTCAGATCATCGCGCGCAGCGGACCCTGCGGTTCGATGCCGAGCGAGCTCAACGCCGACGCATGGTAGACCGTGCCCGGCACGTGGATGGCGTGCGCGAGCCCCGCGTGCGCGTCGCGCCAATACCGTTGCAGCGGTTTGTCCATGCGCAGCGCGTTGCCGCCGGAGCGCGCGAAGATCTGGTCGACGGCCATCACCGCCCGCCACACGGCCCGGATCTGGGTGCGTCGACCGGCGGCGCGGTCGGCGAACGTGACCTCGGCGCCGGAGTCGACGATGTCGTAGATGCGGTCGACGTTGGCCAGCAGTTCCTGGCGGGCGGCGTTGATGTCGGCGGCCGCCTCGCCGATGGCGTACATGACGTACGGGTCGTCCTTGATCACGGTCCCGGCGGCGCCGACCCGCTCGCGCTGGTAGTCAAGGTGCGCGGCCAGCGCGCCCTCGCAGATGCCGATGGTCGCCGCGCTGATGCCCAGCGGGAACATCGTCGACCACGGCATCAGGTACAGCGTCTCGGTCATGCCGGCCTCGCGCTGCGCGGTGCCGTCCATCACCTTCGTCGCGTCCATGGTGCGGTGCTGGGACACGAACGCGTCGCGCACGATGATGTCCTTGGATCCGGTGCCGCGCAGGCCGACGACGTCCCACGAGTCGGGCACGATCTCGTAGTCGCTGCGCGGCAGGATCATGTGCAGCATCTGCGGCGGCATCAGCGGTCGGCCGTCGCTGTCGCCGAGTATGGCGCCCAGGATGATCCAGTCGCACGCATCGGTGCCCGACGAGAACTGCCAGCGACCGTTGAAGACGTATCCGCCGTCGACGGGCCGCGCCACGCCCTGCGGCGCATACGGCGAGGCGATCCAGGTGTCGACGTCCTCACCCCAGATCTCGTCGGCCACCCGCGGGTCGGCGTAGGCCAGCTGGTACGGATGTACGCCGACCACGCCGTTGATCCATCCGGCAGCGGGATCCAGTGCGGCCGTGGCCATCACGGTCTCGGCGAATTCGCGCGGGTGGACCTCGAAGCCGCCGTAGCGGTGTGGCTGCAGCAGCCGGATCGACCCGATCTCCTTCATCGTCTTGACGGTCGCGGCGGGCAGCTGCCCGATCTTCTCCGCCTCGGCGGCCTGCTGGCGGAACTGGTCGGCGAACTCGGTCAGCCGATCGAGTACCCGCTGGCTCACGTGACGTCCTCTCCGTGGCGGTGCCGCGGAGGTGGCCACCGCCCATCCCCGGCGATATTACGGACGCGACGTGCGCGGCATACGCCATTCGGCATCGAACCTTTCGGGCCGCCGCACCGTGTGAACACGTCAACGCAACCCCCCGCGCGGTCCGGCCGCGACGACCGAGGCCGAGGACTACTCCTCGGCGTCCTCCGCCGACGAGTCGACGGTCTCGGGTTCGGACGACGCCTCGTCGTACTCATCCGCCATGCCTTCGAGCTCCGGTTCGGGCTCGTCAGCGGCGGAGTCGCGGTCGTCTGCCGCTGGTGCGGTGTCGCGGTCGCCGGCCACGTCCAGCGCCTCGGGTTCGAGCGACAGCGCAATCCCCAGCGCCAGGAAGAACACGATGAACAGCGGCCCGCCGAGGTAGAGGTTCATCGGCCCACCCGGCGAGATGAAGCTGCCCGGCGGACCGATGATCGTGATGGTCTCGATCAGCTGCTCGACGGCGAAGATCGCCGCGATGATGCCGAGCCAGCGCGGTAGCCGGCCCTCGTTGGCGGCCAACAGGATCGGCACGGCCACCATGATGTCGGCGATGGTGAGCATCGGCCCCCACATGCTCACGATATCGGAGACCGTGCGCGCGGTCGCCGACCCGAGCTGATCGGGATGCATCGCCAGCCCGGCGTTGAACCACATCGCGATCCCGGTCTGCACCACCAGCACCGCCGAGCCGATCGTGAACACATGCGCGGGCGGACCGGACAACCGGTCGCGGGCGTGCCCGATCAGCACCACCAGCGCCAGGGATCCGAACGCGACCAGAAGGGCCTGCGCACGCATGGCTCCGGCGTGTTCGTTGACGTGCGAGACGATGTCGTAGCCGGGTCTGTCGATGCCGGGCAGCGCGGGTGCCATCAGCAGGGCGATGGCGAACAGCACCGCGAACGCGACACCGGCGATCATCGGGGTACGACGATCCATTGAGGTCTCCCTGGCTGCCGCGACGGCGCTCGCGCGGCCGTCGGCAATCAGCCTAGACAAGGCCCTGTCCACAATCGCGATTTCATCCACAGCACGCCCGGCGTGTCCCCGCGCACGGCCGTCGAGGTCGGGACGCGGACCTAGCTTGGGCGCATGCGAACCGAACTGCCGGCCGAGCGGCTGAATCGTCGGCTCGGCACCGAACCCGAGACCGATGCCGGTGACGACGACGGCGAACAGGCGGACACCGAGCTCTCGCGCTGGCTGCCCGACACCCCGGCCGGTCCCGCCGGGTGGCTGACGTCCGTGCGCGCCGACCCCGGCCGCGCCGGCGTGCTGGCGCTGGGCGCCGTGGGCGCGATCGCGGTACTGGTGACCCTGTTCGCCCTGATCCGCGACGAGCCGGCGCCGGTGGTGTCGGCCGACCTGCCGCCGGTGCAGATGGTGTCCGCGGGCGGGCCCAGCACGGCCACCGACACACCCGGTCAGCCGGTCGTGGTCAGCGTGGTCGGCCTGGTCAACAAGCCCGGCCTGGTCACGGTCGAACCGGGCGCCCGCATCGCCGACGCGCTCGCCGCCGCGGGCGGACCCCTCGACGGCGCGGACCTGCTCGGCCTGAACATGGCCCGCCGCGTCGCCGACGGCGAGCAGATCGTCGTCGGCATCGCCGCCCCGCCCGGCGAGCCGACCGTGATGGGCAGTTCGGTCGACCCGGGCGGCGCGGCACCGACCGCCGCCCCCGCGGGTGACGACGGCGCGGATGCGGGCGGGTCGGTCGACCTGAACACCGCGACCGTCGAGCAACTCGACACCCTGCCCGGCATCGGCCCGGTCACCGCCGCGGCCATCGTGTCGTGGCGCGACGCCAACGGACCGTTCACCAGCGTCGACCAACTGGGCGAGGTGGACGGCATCGGTCCGGCGCGGCTGCAGAAGCTGCGGGACCTGGTCCATGTGTGACGTCCGTGGACGTCGGGCCCACCACCCGACTCGACCTGCGCCTGGTGCCCGCGGCGCTCACCAGCTGGACGGTCACCACCACCGGAATCCTCTGGCAGACCGGCGGTTTAGCGGTAGCAGTCGCCGCCGCGGTCGCGATCGCCGGAGGTGTCGCGTGGTGGCGTCGGCGGTGCGCACCGTCCGGCGAGTCGCCACCGTCGGTGCGTGCCGGTGTCGTGGCGGTCGCGGTGACCGGCGCTGCCTTCGCCCTCGCGATCGGACTGCGCGTCCATGACCTCCAGCAGCATCCGATCACCCACCGCTATGGCACGACCGCCGCCGTCGCGGTCATCCCGAGCGAGAGCCCGCGCTTTCTGGGCGGCAACCGAATGATGTTCCGCGCGACGCTGCAGGCGCTCGACGGAGTCGAGATCGGCGGTCGGGTTGTCGTTTTCGCGTCGGCCTCCCGGTTCGCGGAAACCTCCGCGGGCCGCCCGGTCGGCTTCCGGGCCCGCATCGCAGCGCCGACGCGACGGGACATGACGGTCGCGGTGCTGAGCGCGACGGGCGGCCCGACGTGGGGTGAACCGACCGCGCTGCACCGCACCGCTCATCGCTTGCGGGCCGGGTTCGTCGACGCCGCACGTGCGGCGCTGCCCGCCGATCAGGCGGCGATGCTGCCCGCGTTGGTGCTCGGGGACACCTCGACGGTGAACGCGCAGACCACCAACCGGTTTCGGGTGTCCGGGCTGACCCACCTCACCGCGGTGTCGGGCGCGAACGTCACGATCGTGTGCGGCGCGGTGCTGTTGACCGCGGGTCTGGTCGGTCCGCGGCTGGCCGCTGCTTCGGCCGCGGTCGTGCTGGTCGGTTTCGTGGTGGTGGTGCAGCCGTCGGCCAGCGTGCTGCGGGCGGCGGTGATGGGCGGCATCACCCTGCTGGCGCTGGTGTCGCACCGGCGACGTCAGGCGATCCCGGCGCTGTCGGCGACGGTGCTGGTGCTGATGATCGCGACGCCCGAGATGGCCGTCGACGTCGGGTTCGCCCTGTCGGTGTCGGCCACCGCGGCGCTGGTGGTGATCGCCCCGGCGTGGTCGCGGCGGTTAAGCGCACGCGGCTGGCCCAAACCGCTGGCCGATGCGGTCAGCGTGGCCGCCGCCGCGCAGCTGGTGACCGCGCCGCTGGTGGCCGGGATGTCGGGCATGGTCAGCGTGGTGGCGGTCGCGGCCAACTTCGCGGTGGCGGCGGTGATACCGCCGATCACCGTCGCAGGCACCGCGGCGGCGCTGCTGTGCCCGGTCTGGCCGGTCGGCGCCGAGCTGTTGATCCGCTTCACCGGTCCCGAACTGTGGTGGCTGCTGCGGGTATCCGAGGTCACGGCAGCGATGCCCGGCGCCGCGATCGCCGTGCCGTCGGGTCTGCTCGGTGTCGTGACCGTCGCGGTCGCGAGCGTCGTCGGAGTGGTGGCCTGGCGCTGGCGCCCGGCCCGGCTGTGCGTGTGTGCGGCGGCGCTGTGTCTGGTGGCGTGGACGGCGTCCGGGCTGTCGGGTGGGCATGACACGATCGGGGGGTGAGTCAGGATCAGTCGCGTCTGCATCTGGTGCTCGGTGACGAGGAGCTGCTGGTCGAGCGCGCCGTGTCGGGGATTCTGCGCGAGGCGTACACGCAGGCCGGCACCGATCCGCACTCCGGGCAGCTGCCGGTGAACCGACTGCGCGCCGGCGACGTCAGCACCGGCGAACTCGCCGAACTGCTCAGCCCCTCGTTGTTCGCCGACGCGCGCGTGGTGGTGCTCGAGGCCGCCGCGGAGGCCGGCAAGGAGGCCGCCACGCTCGTCGCCGAGGCCGCCACCGAGTTGCCGGACGGCATCGTGCTCGTGGTGGTGCACTCCGGCGGGGGACGGGCCAAGTCGCTCGCCGACGCTTTGAAAAAGCTTGGCGCGCAGGTTCATCCGTGTGCGCGCATCACCAAGGCCAGTGAGCGGGCCGACTTCGTGCGGCGCGAGTTTCGCGCGCTGAAGGTCAAGGTGGACGACGCCACCGTCACCGCCGTCGTCGACGCGGTCGGCTCGGACATCCGCGAGCTGGCGTCGGCGTGCTCGCAACTGGTCGCCGACACCAACGGCGCGGTGGACGTCGCCGCGGTGCGGCGATACCACTCGGGCAAGGCCGAGGTGAAGGGCTTCGACATCGCCGACAAGGCGGTCGTCGGTGACGTCGCGGGCGCCGCCGAGGCGCTGCGGTGGGCGATGATGAGCGGCGAACCTCACGTGGTGCTCGCCGACGCGCTCGCCGAGGCGGTGCACACCATCGCCCGGGTGCAGCCGCTGTCGGGCGATCACTACCGGCTGGCCGCCGAGCTCAAGCTGCCGCCGTGGCGGGTGCAGAAGGCGCAGAAGCAGGCGCGGTTCTGGTCACGCGCCGCGGTGGCCGAGGCCATGCGGGTGGTGGCGGCGCTCAACGCCGATGTGAAGGGGGCGGCGGCCGACGCCGATTACGCGTTGGAGGCCGCGGTGCGCAGGGTCGCCGAACTCGTCGAGAACTGAGCCGATCGACCGGCCCGCACGATCAGAGCTTGTTGAGGGCGTGGGCCAGCTTCGACTTGCGGTTGGCCGCCTGGTTCTTGTGGATCACGCCCTTGCTGGCGGCCTTGTCCAGCTTGCGGCTGGTCGAGTGCAGCAACTCGCTGGCCTTCTCCTTGTCGCCGGCTGCGACGGCCTCGCGGAAGTGACGCACCGCGGTGTGAAGCGAGGACTTCACCGCCTTGTTGCGCAGTCGGCGCCGCTCGTTGGTGCGGTTGCGCTTCTCCTGCGACTTGATGTTGGCCACGCGTTAGTTCCTTCGTAAATCCAAGGTGGGTGCGCCTGACGGCACATTAGGTGTCTGTGGGCGCCCGATCAGCGGGCAGCGAGGGTTCAGGGTACCAGCGCAGTGCGCAAATGCCCAAAGTGAGCTCGCTGGCCTGCCGAAATGGTTCTGGTGGTGCAGCATGTGAAAGGTGAGTCTTCGCACCCTGCCCACGCAGTCCGCGCGCCGTTCGCGCTCCAATGGCAAACCCTCGAAGAGGTTCGACGGCGTCTTCAGCGGCTACAACGACCGCGGCAGCTACGCGCAGGCCTTCGACGAGATGTTCGACGCCCAGGGCAGCGTCCGGGGGCCGTACAAGGGGATCTATGCCGAGCTGGCGCCCTCGGACGCCGAGGAGCTGCGGGCCCGCGCCGAGGCGCTGGACCGCGCGTTCGTCGACCAGGGCATCACCTTCTCGCTGTCCGGTCAGGAGCGACCGCTTCCGCTCGACCTGGTGCCCCGCGTCATCTCGGCCGCCGAATGGACCCGGCTCGAGCGCGGCATCAAGCAGCGGGTCATCGCGCTCGAGCACTACCTCGAGGACATCTACGGCGAGCAGGAGATCCTGCGCGACGGGGTGATCCCGCGCCGCCTGGTCACCAGCTGCGAGCACTTCCACCGCGAGGCCGTCGGCATCAAACCGCCCAACGGGGTGCGTATCCACGTCGCGGGCATCGACCTGATCCGCGACGCGCAGGGCAACTTCCGCGTCCTGGAGGACAACCTGCGTTCGCCGTCGGGTGTGTCGTACGTGATGGAGAACCGTCGCACGATGGCGCGGGTGTTCCCGAACCTGTTCGCCACCCACCGGGTGCGTGCGGTCGGCGACTACGCGTCGCACCTGCTGCGGGCGCTGCGTAACGCGGCGGCCAACAACGTCGCCGACCCGACGGTCGTCGTGCTCACCCCGGGCGTCTACAACTCGGCCTATTTCGAGCACTCGCTGCTGGCGCGCCAGATGGGTGTCGAACTGGTCGAGGGCCGCGACCTGTTCTGCCGCGACAACACCGTCTACATGCGCACCACAGAGGGCGAGCGGCAGGTCGACGTCATCTACCGGCGCATCGACGACGACTTTTTGGACCCGATGCAGTTCCGGCCCGACTCGGTGCTGGGCGTCGCGGGTCTGCTCAACGCGGCGCGCGCCGGCAACGTGGTGATCTCGTCGGCGGTCGGCAACGGGGTGGGCGACGACAAACTCGTCTACACCTACGTGCCGACGATCATCGAGTACTACCTCGGCGAGAAGCCGCTGCTGGCCAACGTGGACACCTACCGCTGCTGGCTCGACGACGAACGCGAGGAGGTCCTCGACCGCCTCGACGAACTGGTCATCAAACCGGTCGAGGGCTCCGGCGGCTACGGCATCGTGTTCGGGCCGGACGCCTCCGAGAAGGAGCGCGCCACCATCGCCAAGAAGATCCGCAACGACCCGCGCGGCTGGATCGCCCAGCCCGTCATGCAGTTGTCCACCGTGCCCACCCGCATCGGCGACAAGCTGGCGCCGCGCCACGTCGACCTGCGACCGTTCGCGGTCAACGACGGCGACGAGGTGTGGGTGCTGCCCGGCGGCCTGACCCGCGTCGCGCTGCCGGAGGGCTCGCTGGTGGTCAACTCCAGCCAGGGCGGCGGGTCCAAGGACACCTGGGTGCTGGCGTCGCGGGCGTCGGTGGCCGACCGTGAACTCGCCGCCGCCGAGGTGGTGCGGTCGCTGCCGACGGCAGCCAGGGCGCGATCCGGCGAGAGCCGCGACGGCCAGACGCAGGATCAGCAGCAACAGCAGCAGTAGTAGACGTGGAGGTCATTCGATGAGCGCGTGCAGAGGAGCCCAATAGTGTTGGCGCGCAACGCCGAATCGCTGTACTGGATCGGGCGCTATGTCGAGCGCGCTGACGACACCGCGCGGATTCTCGACGTCACCGTGCACCAGCTGCTCGAGGACTCCAGCGTCGATCCCGACCAGGCGTCCCGAACCCTGCTGCGGGTGTTGGGCATCACCCCGCCCGACGGGCCGCTGGATGTGTGGTCGCTGACCGACATCGTGGCGTTCAGCCGAGACACCCAGGGCGCCTGCTCGATCGTCGAGTCCATCTCCGCCGCCCGGGAGAACGCCCGTGGCGCACGCGAAGTCACCTCGACCGAGATCTGGGAGTGCCTCAACACCACCTACAACGCGCTGCCCGAACGCGAGCGGGCCGCCAAACGGCTGGGCCCACACGAGTTCCTGTCGTTCATCGAGGGGCGCGCGGCGATGTTCGCCGGGCTGGCCGACTCGACGCTGTCGCGCGACGACGGCTACCGGTTCATGGTGCTGGGCCGCGCGCTGGAACGCGTCGACATGACCGTGCGCCTGCTGCTGTCCCGGGTCGGCGACAGCGCGTCGTCGCCGGCCTGGGTGACGCTGCTGCGCTCGGCGGGCGCCCACGACACCTACCTGCGCACCTACCGCGGTGTGCTCGACGCCGGCCGGGTCGTCGAGTTCATGTTGCTGGACCGGCTTTTCCCGCGGTCCATCTTCTACTCGCTGCGGCTGGCCGAACACAGCCTCGACGAACTGCTCAAGCGTCCGCACGACCGGCTCGGCGCCACCGCGGAGGCGCAGCGGCTGCTCGGCCGCGCGCGCAGCGAGCTGGAGTTCCTGCGCCCGGGGGTGCTGCTGGAATCACTCGAGGAGCGGCTGGCCGGTCTGCAGAAGACCTGCCACGACGTCGGTGAGGCGTTGGCGCTGCAGTACTTCCACAGCGCGCCGTGGGTGGCATGGCACGACGCCGGGCACAACGGCACCGCGGTCATCGAAGAAGGTGAGATCTAAGACATGTGGCGGCTGCGGATCGTGCACTCCACCGGTTACGCGTACAAGTCTCCGGTGACGGCGTCGTTCAACGAGGCGCGGCTGACTCCGCGCTCGGACTCCCGGCAGAACGTCATCCTCAACCGCGTCGAAACCGTCCCTGCCACAAAGACATACCGCTACGTCGACTACTGGGGCACCGCGGTGACGGCGTTCGACCTGCACGCCCCGCACACCGAACTCGAGGTGACCGCCTCCTCGGTGGTGGAGACCGACCGCGCCGAACTGCCCAAGGAGCACGTCGGCTGGGACGAATTGCGCTCGGAGGCAGTGGTCGACCGATTCGACGAGGTGCTCGCGCCGACGCACTACACCCCGGCGAGCAAGCGGATCGCCCGAGTGGGACAACGCATCGCCAAGGACCACGACCCCCGCGAGGCCGTCACCGCCGCCGCGCACTGGGTGCACAGCGAACTGGAGTACGTCCCGGGCACCACCGGTGTGCACTCGTCCGGACTCGACGCGCTGCGCGAAGGCAAGGGCGTCTGCCAGGACTTCGCGCACCTGACGCTGATCCTGTTGCGTTCGATGGGGATTCCGGCGCGCTATGTCTCCGGATATCTGCATCCCAAGCGCAAGGCCGCGATCGGCGACACCGTCGACGGGCAGAGCCACGCGTGGGTGCAGGCGTGGACGGGCGGCTGGTGGAACTACGACCCGACCAACGACACCGACATTAACGAGCAGTACGTCAGCGTCGGTGTCGGCCGCGACTACTCCGACGTCAGCCCGCTCAAGGGCATCTACTCGGGGGAGGGCTCGACCGACCTCGACGTCGTCGTGGAGATCACCCGGCTGGCGTGACGCTCAGCCGACCGGTTTGGCGCACACGCCCGGGTGCACCTCCACGCGGTGCAGGTCGTCGCCCAACTCGATCTGGCGGTCGAACTGCGCGGCCGCCAGCGCCCGCCAGTCGTCCTCCTGACCCGGTTCGATCGCGGGCACGTAGTGGGTGAGGATCAGGATGCCGACGCCCGCGCGCGTCGCGGTGGCCGCCGCCTCCTCCACCGACGAGTGGTAGTCACAGATGTCGCGGATCCGCTGCATCGGCAGCGCCTCGACGAGATCCTTGCGAATCACGGTATGCACCAACGCGCCCGCCCCTCTCGCCAGGGCGTCGAGGCTTTCACACGGCACGGTGTCGCCGGCCAACACCACCGAGGCATCGGCGTGCTCGACGCGGAAGCCGATCGTCGGCGTGACGGGGCGGTGGTCGGTGGGCGCCACCCGGATCGTCACGCCGTCGCGGTTCCACACCTCGCCGTCGGTGTACTCGTGCACCTCGACCGGCGGCGGGGAGTTCAGGTCGGCGTGGTGGGCGATGCGGTACCCGATATCGAAGCCGAACGCCTTCAGCGTCGCGTCGACGACCTCCTTGGTGCCGGGCGGGCCGATGATCGGCAGCGGGGGCGGATCGGGGGTGAAGGTGCTGATCCAGCGGGTGATGATGACGTCGCCCAAATCGGCGATGTGGTCGCTGTGCAGGTGCGTCAGCAGCAGGGCGGACAACCCGTTGGCGCCGGCGCCCGCGGCGGCCAGGCGTTGCTGCACGCCGCGGCCGCAGTCCACCAGGAATACCTGTTGACCTGCGCGGATGAGTGTCGACGGACCCGCGCGGCGGGCGTCGGGAATGGGGCTGCCGGTGCCGAGCAGGGTGACCTCGATCATGCCGCCACCGTATACCTGACGGCACCGTCAATTGCGTTATTCGCGGCCCGCCGACACCCAACTGAGATCCTCGAACCGGTTGCCGGTCACCGCGTCGCCCGCCGCGTCCAGCGCCTCCAGCTGCCTCGGGGTCAGCGTGACGTTCAGCGAGCCTAGGTTCTCCTCGACGCGCGCGGCGCGCCGGGTGCCCGGAATCGGCACCGAGCGCACCCCCATCGCCTCGGCGCGGTACCGCAGCCACGCCAACGCGACCTGCGCGGGCGTCGCGCCCTGCTGATTGGCCACCGAGGTCACCACGTCGACCACGACGAGGTTGGCGTCCAGCGCACCGTCGCGGAACCGCGGCATGGTGCGGCGGAAGTCGTTCTCCGACAGGTCCGCCTTCGACTGCAGCGTCCCGGTCAAAAAGCCCCGTCCCAGTGGGGAATACGGTACGAACCCGACGCCGAGTTCGGCGGCGGCCGGTACGACGTAGCGTTCGACGTCGCGGCTCCAGATCGACCACTCGCTCTGCACCGCCGCGATCGGGTGCACCGCCACGGCGGCGCGCAGCTCGTCGGCGGTCACCTCCGACAACCCGAGGTGGCGCACCTTGCCCGCGGTCACCAGCTCGGCCATGGCGCCGACAGTCTCCTCGATCGGCACGTTGAGGTCGCGCCGATGCATGTAGTAGAGGTCGATGACGTCGGTCTGCAGCCGCTGCAGGCTCTCGTCGGCGCACTGACGGACGTAGTCGGCGTCCCCGCGGGTGCCGATGCGGCCGGCCGCCCGGTCGGTGGGATTGCCGAGGATGCCGAACTTGGTCGCCAGCGTGACCTCGTCGCGGCGGTCGGCCAGCAGCTGGGCGATCAGCCGTTCGTTGCTGCCGTTACCGTAGATGTTGGCGGTGTCGATGAACGTCACGCCCAGGTCCAGGCAGCGGTGCAGGGTGGCCAGTGATTCGGCGTCGTCCACCTCGCCGTACACCGGGGTCAAGGCCATGGCGCCAAAACCCATTGCGCTGACGGTTAATTCGTCACCCAGCTGCACGGTCGGCACCGAGTTGGCTGCGGTCATCGTCGATCTCCTCTCGGGTGTGGCTCCGGTCAGGTCCAGCCGCGGAGCCGTCCCGGGTATTCCCCGAAACCTTCCACATGACGCTCGCGGACATTTAGCCTGGTGTGAGGCAGATCACGAGCGGAGGCAACGATGCGGATCGCGGACATCTTGCGCAGCAAGGGGTCGTCGGTGGCGACCATCACGCCGGAGACTTCGGTCGCCGGACTGCTCACCGAGCTCGCCGTACACAACATCGGAGCGATGGTGGTGGTATCGCCGGATGGTCTGCAGGGCATCGTGTCCGAGCGCGACGTGGTGCGCGCCCTGCACCAGCGGGGCGCCGACATCCTGCACCAGCCCGTCTCGGAGATCATGACCTCGATGGTGGCCACCTGCACGCCGCAGGATTCGGTCGACAGCCTGGCGGCGCTGATGACGACGAACCGGGTGCGCCACATCCCAGTGATGGACAACGGCAGGCTGGTCGGCATCGTCTCCATCGGCGACGTCGTCAAGAACCGGATGGACGAGCTGGAGACCGAGCAGCGACAGCTACAGGCCTACATCACCCAGGGCGGCTGATCGTCGTTGGACATCGAGGTTCGGTCTACGCAGAAGGCCGACGTGCGGTCGGTCGCGCGCGTGCTGGCCCGCGCGTTCTACGACGATCCGGTGATGCAGTGGATGCTGCCCGACGGGCGCACCCGGCTCAAGGCGCTGACCCGCATGTTCGGCGGTATGACCCGCCACCACTTCCTGTCGCGCGCCGGCTCGGAGGTCGGGCACCGCGACGGCGAGATCGGCGCGGCCACGCTGTGGGATCCGCCCGGCATGCGCAAGGGCTCGCGGCTGGAGGAGCTGCTGATGGCGCCGCTGATGATGTGGGCGCTGCGCTCGCGGGTGGGCGCCAGCCTGCAGGTGATGGAGCTGATGGAGGAGCACCATCCCGAGGAGCCGCACTGGTATCTGATGGTCATCGGCAGCGACCCGACGGTGCGCGGCGCCGGGTACGGGCAGGCGCTGATGCGCTCGCGGCTGGACCGCTGCGACGCCGAGGGCATCCCCGCCTACCTGGAGAACTCGAATCCGCGCAACGAGTCGTACTACCTGCGGTTCGGCTTCGAGGTGATGGGCGAGATCACGCTGCCCGACGGCGGTCCGTCGATGTGGCCCATGTGGCGGGAGCCGCGCCGCGGCTGAGCGCGAACTGCCGAAGATTCGCGGCGTGTCGGGGTCGGACACGCACGCTCGCGCGAGGGGTCAGCTCCAGGAGTACTCGGCGCGCAATCGGGTGGCGACCAGGTCGAACCGCTCGCGGGCCAGGATCGCGCCCTCGCGGCGAATGCCCTCCTCGGGCACATCGAGCACGCGGTCCAGCCGCACGAAGCTCTCCCGGCCGTCGTAGTCCCAGCTGCCGCTGCCGATGCTCACCCAGTTCGGGTCGTCGCGGTGGTGGTCCTGGCTGGACAGCATCAGCCCCAGCAACGTCGACCGGTCGCGGCCGACGACCAGCACCGGACGGTCCTTGCCGCGGGTGGGGTCGTCCTCGTAGACCACCCACGTCCACACGATCTCGCCGGGATCGGCGCGGCCGTCGAGGTTGGGCGAGTACACGATCTTGCGGGCACGCTTGGCGGTCGGCACGAAGTCCTTGGTGACCGGGCGGCCGGCGGTGATGGCCGGCGTCGGCTCGGCCGCCGCCCCCGCGATGGCGTCCAGACCAAACCGGATGCCCTGCTGGATGCCGCGCTGCAGCACCTGCGAGCCACCCAACTGCCGGACGAACTTCGGTGCCTCGTTGAACACCAGGTTCTCCGCGAAGCGCTGAAAGCTTTTCCACGGCGGAGCCATATTGACGAGCATAGGTGAGGTCGGCGGCCGCGATTGTGTCCACGGGGCGCCCCCTGGCTACGCTGGTAGGGCCCACCACCACGGCTCATCAGGAGATTCCCATCAGCAGTTTCGCCGACCAGACCTTCACCGCGCCGGCGCAGATTCGGAACTTCTGCATCATCGCCCACATCGACCACGGCAAGTCGACGCTGGCCGACCGGATGCTGCAACTGACCGGTGTGGTGGACGAGCGCACCATGCGGGCCCAGTACCTGGACCGCATGGACATCGAACGCGAGCGCGGCATCACGATCAAGGCGCAGAACGTGCGGCTGCCGTGGGAGGTCGACGGGCAGCGGTACGTGCTGCACCTGATCGACACGCCGGGCCACGTCGACTTCACCTACGAGGTGTCGCGCGCGCTGGAGGCCTGCGAGGGCGCGATCCTGCTGGTCGACGCCGCGCAGGGCATCGAGGCGCAGACGCTGGCCAACCTGTACCTCGCGCTGGACCGCGACCTGCACATCATCCCGGTGCTGAACAAGATCGACCTGCCCGTCGCCGATCCGGAGCGCTACGCCGCCGAACTGGCCCACATCGTCGGCTGCGAACCGACCGACGTGCTGCGGGTGTCCGGCAAGACGGGCGACGGTGTGGCCGATCTGCTCGACCACGTCGTGCGCCAGGTGCCGCCGCCGACCGGCGACGCCGACGCGCCCACGCGGGCGATGATCTTCGACTCGGTCTACGACACCTACCGCGGCGTGGTCACCTACGTCCGGGTCGTCGACGGCAAGATCGTCCCGCGCGAGCGCATCAAGATGATGTCCACCGGCGCCACCCACGAACTGCTCGAGGTCGGCATCGTCTCGCCCGAACCCAAGGCGTGCGACGGCCTCGGCGTCGGCGAGGTCGGCTACCTCATCACCGGGGTCAAGGACGTGCGCCAGTCGAAGGTCGGCGACACCGTCACCACCGCGCGCAACGGCGCCACCGAGGCGTTGACCGGCTACCGCGAACCCAAGCCGATGGTGTACTCGGGGCTGTACCCAGTCGACGGCTCCGACTACCCGGACCTGCGCGATGCCCTGGAGAAGCTACAGCTCAACGACGCCGCGCTGACGTATGAGCCGGAGACGTCGGTGGCGCTGGGCTTCGGGTTCCGCAGCGGCTTTCTGGGCCTGCTGCACATGGAGATCACCCGCGAGCGTCTCGAGCGCGAGTTCGACCTCGACCTGATCTCGACCGCGCCGAACGTCGTCTACCGCGTCGTCAAGGAGGACGGCACCGAGGTGGTCGTCACCAACCCGTCGGACTGGCCGGACGGCAAGATCCGCACCGTCTACGAGCCGGTGGTCAAGACCACGATCATCGCGCCCAGCGAGTTCATCGGCACGATCATGGAGCTGTGCCAGTCGCGCCGCGGCGAGCTGCAGGGCATGGACTACCTGTCGCCCGAGCGCGTCGAACTGCGCTACATCATGCCGCTGGGCGAGATCATCTTCGACTTCTTCGACTCGCTGAAGTCGCGCCCCCGCGGCTACGCCAGCCTCGACTACGAGGAGGTCGGCGAGCAGGAGGCCGATCTGGTCAAGGTGGACATCCTGCTGCAGGGCGAACCCGTCGACGCGTTCAGCGCGATCGTGCACAAGGACTCGGCGTACGCCTACGGCAACAAGATGACCACCAAGCTCAAGGAGTTGATCCCGCGCCAGCAGTTCGAAGTGCCGGTGCAGGCGGCCATCGGCTCGAAGATCATCGCCCGCGAGAACATCCGCGCGATCCGCAAGGACGTGCTGTCGAAGTGCTACGGCGGCGACATCACCCGCAAGCGCAAGCTGCTGGAGAAACAAAAAGAGGGCAAGAAGCGAATGAAGACGATAGGACGGGTCGAGGTGCCCCAGGAAGCCTTCGTCGCGGCGTTGTCCACCGACACCGGCGCCGCCGACAAGGCCAAGAAGTAGGAGACGCCCGAGGATGCTGCGCTCACCGGCGATGACGGTCGCTGTGGTGGGCGCCTGCGTCTTGGCCCTCTCCGCCGCCGGGTGTGCCGCGCCCGCCCCCGAACGTCCCGTCGTGCACATCGCCGAGGCCGCCGCGCCGTCCCCGGCGCGCGACCTGGCCCGGGTACTGCCCAGCGCCGACGACCTCGCAACCACGCTCGGTGCCGGCGGCCTGATGGGTCAGCTCGTCACCGGCGGACCCGAGATGCTGCTGGCCAACGTCGGTGAATCCGCGGCGACCCCGCCGGACTGCGTCGGGCCCGCCTACGGCCTGCAACAGGTGGTGTACTCCGCGGGGCCGGTGCGTCAGGTGGCCAGCCGCTCCTGGACCGGCGGCACCCCCGAGGGGCCAACGGCGTCCGGGTTTTTCGGCGTCGTGCGGTTCGCGACGCCCGACGACGCCGAGGCGTTCTTCGCCGCGTCGGCCGACGGGTGGCGGCGCTGCAACGGCCAGACCGTGGTGCTGCAGCAGCCCGACCTCGGGGCACAGGCCACCAGCCGGATCACCGACGTGCAGGTGGACGAGACGCTGATTTCGGCCGTCGTCATGCGCGACGCGGGCGCGGCGACGCAGCGGGTCGTCGGGGTGGCCGACGATTGCATTGTCGACGTGGAGGTCACCGACGGCGGCACCGTCCGCGGCGCGGTTGACGTGGCGAAATTGATGCTGGGCAACGTCGCAAAATCCTGAATGCGCGCGCCGGACAGCGACGTCGGCGACAATAACGCGGTGAGTGATCTTGGTGCGGCCTCCCGGGCAGCGACGGCCGCCATCGTCATCGTCGGTGCACTGCTCGCCGGCTGTTCCAGCAACGTGTCCGGAACCGCGGTCCGGGCCGCCCAGACCGCGCCGGCCGACGTGCCGCCGCTGAGCGAGTCGAGTCTCGACGACGTGCTGCTGTCCGTCCGCGAGATCAACGGCATCATGGACGCGACCGACATCCGGATCACCCTCGATTCCGACGAGATGCTCGATCACTCCGACAAGGTCTCCAACCCGGAGTGCATCGGCGTGATCTACGGCGCCGAGGAACGGGCCTACGCCGACAGCGGGTGGACCGCGGTGCGCGATCAGGTCGCGGCCGAACCCGACCACGACAACGAGCACTGGGTGGAGCAGACGGCGGTGTTGTTCCCCACCGCCGCGAAGGCACAGGCGTTCTTCGACAAGTCCAAGCGGGTCTGGAAGCAGTGCTCCAACGACGCCGTGTCCGTGTACAACGACGGTGACGCGTTCCTGTGGCAGGTACACGACGCGACCGTCGTCGACGAGATGCTCACGCAGGACTCGGTGCAGGAGGACGCCGACGGCTGGGAGTGCCAACACGCCATGTCGGCGGTGTCCAACCTGGTCGTCGAGGCGTGGGCGTGCAGCTACGACGTCGGCGACGAAGCGGTGACCATCGCCACCGACATGATCGCCAAGGCCGCCGAGAACTAGTCCCTCAAGCCCTCTCCGTGCGCCGAGACTACGGTTTGTGACGGAAATCGGCCGAAATCCGTCACAAACCGTAGTCTCGGGTTCAACGAATCCTTAATACCCCTGTGCGCTCGATTAATTGGCATGGCGGGGGCGAGCGCGGACACCCACAATGGGCCGCATGCTTCCGGTTCTCGATCTCACCGAGGCGGACACCGATCCCGCCGGCTTCCGGGCCCGGCTGCGTGAGGCCGCGCACGATGCGGGGTTCTTCTATCTGGTCGGCCACGGTGTGCCGCGGGCGCAGATGTCGGAGGTGCTGCGACTGGCGCGTGAGTTCTTCGCGCTGCCGGTGGACGTCAAGAACGAGATCAGTCAGCTGAAAAGCCCGCAGTTCCGCGGCTATTCGCGTATCGGGGGAGAACTCACCAACGGCAAGGTGGACTGGCGCGAGCAGATCGACATCGGACCCGAACGACCCGTCATCCCCGGGGCCGAGGGCTACTGGCGACTGCAGGGACCGAACCTGTGGCCCGTCGCCCCCGCCGGGTTCCGCGCGGCGTTCGAAGCCTGGATCGAGACGATGTCGGCGGTCGGGATGCGGCTGCTACGGCACTGGGCGGTGTCGCTCGGCGCGGCCGAGGACACCTTCGACCCGGCGTTCGCCGACCGTCCCGCCACGCTGCTTAAGGTCGTGCGCTACCCGGGTACCGCCGACACCACCCAGGGCGTGGGCGTGCACAAAGACTCCGGTGTGTTGACTTTGCTGCTGGTGGAGCCGGACTCGGCGGGCCTGCAGGTCGAGGGTGCGGAGGAGGAGTGGATCGATGTGCCGCCGCTGACCGACGCGCTGATCGTCAACATCGGCGAACTGCTTGAGGTCGCGACCGGCGGCTACCTGCGCGCCACCCGCCACCGCGTGCTGGCACCGCCGCCGGGCACCGACCGCGTGTCGATTCCGTACTTCTTGAACCCGTCGCTGGACGCGCAGATCCCGATCATCGAGCTGCCGCCCGAACTGGCCGCGTTGTCACGCGGGGTGGAGGCCGATCCGGACAACCCGATCTACCACACCTACGGCGAGAACGCGTGGAAGTCCCGCACCCGGGCGCATCCCGACGTCGCCGAACTGCATCACGGCATCAAACCCAGCGGGGTGGCTAGCGCGTACTGATTACTTCCCGATGATCGCAACCGTGGGGCGGAGCCCGCACGGTCGATAAATTTCGGCCGTGTTCGACGTACGGCGGTTGGTGGTGTTGCGGGAGGTCGTGCGCTGCGGGTCGCTGTCGGCGGCGGCCGCGGCGCTGAACTACACCACGTCAGCGGTGTCGCAGCAGATCACCGCGCTGGAACGGGACGTGGGCACCACACTGCTGGTGCGCAGCCCCAGCGGGGTTCGGCCGACGACGGCGGGTAGTCGGCTACTCGAACACGCCGAGACCATCCTGGCCGCGGTGGCCGCCGCGGAACGGGACCTGGAGCGGCTGGCCACCGGCCGGCCCGGGGCGGTGCGGATCTCGTCGTTCGCCAGCGCGGCGGCCACCATCCTGCCCCGCGCGATCGCCCGGTTCCGCACGCTGTGCCCCGACATCGACGTGGAACTGCTGCCCGCCGATCCCGCCGACGGGGTCGCGATGCTGAGCGCGGGTGACGTGGACGCCGCGGTGATCACCGAAGTACCCGGCGACCGTCCCGAATTCCCGCGCGTGCACAGCATCCCGATCTACGACGACGAGTTCTACGTCGTGTTGCCCGCGAATCACCGGTTGGCCGCGGCGGTCGAGGTGCCGTTCGGTGCGCTGGCCGGCGAGCAGTGGATCGTCAGCACCGAGACCGGGGTCTGCCCCGACGTGCGGGTGTTCGAACAGGCTTGCCGCCATGCCGGTTTCGTGCCCTCGGTCACGTTCCGCGCCGAGGACTACTTCACCGTGCAGGGGTTGGTCGCAGCGGATCTCGGGGTGTCGCTGGTGCCGTCGCTGGCCGCGTACGGGGGCGCGCATCCGGACGTCGTGCTGCGCCGTGTCTCCGGACGACGTCCGGTGCGCGGCATCGCGATCGCGACCGCCCATGAACCGGCCGCGAGTTCACCGTTGGCCACCTTCGTGTCGCTGGCCCGCGCGGTGAGCGCCCAACTGCGCCACCGTCCGGTTTACAGCGTTGCTGAACGCCCCTTCAGCGTCGCTTGATCCATCTGTCACCGTCCCTGCGAGCCACTTAGGTTGCTGACCATGACCACGACCGAGAGCACCACCCCTGTCCTCACCTCCTCGGAGGAGGCGCTGCGCACCGCGCATGCGCTTGCCGCCGACATCGCCGCCGGTGCGGTGGAGCGCGAACTCAACGGCATCTGGCCGGAGGAGGAACTGCGCCGGGTGGGGGAGTCGGGGCTGCTCGGCATCATCGTGCCCGCCCGGTTCGGTGGGCCGGACCTGCCGCGCGCCACGGCCGTCGAGGTGTTGCGCATTCTGTCGCAGGCGGATTCGGCCGTCGGCCAGCTGCTGCTGGCTCATTTCGTACTCAATCAGGCGATCACCGGTCTCGAGGACGCCGCGCCCGCCCCGCAGATCTACCGTGACGTACTGGCGGGCGCGCAGCTGGGCAACGCCACCGTCGAACGCGGTACCAAGACCAGCGTCGAACGCCGCACCACCGTGACGCGCCAGCCGGACGGCAGGTGGGTGCTCAACGGCACGAAGTACTACGCAACCGGGACGCTCGGCGCCGAGTGGATCGCCGTGGCTGCGCGCATCCCCGAACTCGACCACGGAGCAACCGTTTTCGTCCGGCCAACTGATCCCGGTGTGACGCTCAACCTCGACCGGTGGTCCTCGTTCGGCCAGAAGGGCACCGCATCCGGTGAGGTGGTGTTCGACAACGTGCCCGTCGAGGACGATTTCGTCATCGACGAGGGCCCCGATCCCGATCCCGTTACCGCCCCTCCGGGCGTGCTCGGCGCGTTCGACCAGGCGCTGCACGCCGCCGTCGACATCGGTATCGCCCGCGCGGCCCTGGAGGACGGGGCGAAGTTCGTCACCACCAAGTCGCGGCCGTGGTTCGAGGCCGGTGTCGACAACGCCGCCGACGAACCGCATGTCGTGCGGCGGTTCGGCGAACTCACCGCGCGACTGTATGCGCTGGAGGCGCTGCTCGCCCAGGGCGCAAGCCGGGTCGACGAGGCGCTGGCGCTGCCCGAGATCACCAGGGAGGCTGCCGCGGAGGCGTCGTTGAAGGTGGCCGCCGCCAAGGCACTGGCCCAGGAGTTCGCCGTCGAGATCGCCAGCGGTGTCTTCGAATTGGCGGGCGCCTCGGCGACCGACCACAAGTACGCACTCGACCGGCACTGGCGCAACGTGCGAGTGCACTCGCTGCACGATCCAGCCCGCTGGAAGTACGTGCACCTGGGCAACTACACCCTGCGCGGCACCAAACCGCCGAAGCTCGGTGTCCTCCTCTGACCTCTGACCGACTCTCGACAAAGGACTGGCCATGGCAGGCTTCTATCTCACCGGCAGCATCAACGTCCCGAGTGTCGACGACGCCTTCCGGCTCGTCGGCAGCCGACTGCAGCCCGGCGTGACCCGGGTGCCCGACGGGGAACCCGGCGACCGCGCCAACTGGGTGCTCACCCAGGCCGACGTCTTCCTGAAGAACCCCACGCTAGACGTCGTCGACAACAAGGTCCGGGTACGCCCGGGCACCACAGTCGAATTCGGCACCGTCGACTACCACACCGTGGCCGTTGAGTCCTACCAGAAGTTCCTCCAGGCGCGCGATGGCGGGGTGCTGGCGTCGGACAGCCGGTTTCTGGTGTCGATCCCGACGCCGTTCAACGCGGTGAACTCGTTCGCGCACTTCGACTCTCAGGTGGAGGTGGCCTACGCCTACGAGCAGTCGCTGAAGCAGAGCGTGGCCGCGCTGCAGGAGGCCATCCCGGCCCGCGACCTGGCGATCCAGTGGGACCTGCCGACCGAGCTGGCGACCATCGAGGGCTGGTTCGACAACCCGTACGGCGGCTTCGAGCCGATCTTCGCGGCGACGGCCCGGCTGGCGTCGTGGGTGCACGACGACGCGGAGCTGACGTTCCACTTGTGCTACGGGGATTCGAAGTTCGGCGCGTCACCGTTCATGGGGACGCCGCCGGACGAGGAGGCCGCGAAGCGGGGCGGCCGGCACATCCTGCCGCGCGACGCCACCGCGATCGTCACGCTGGCCAACGGGCTGTCGCGGCACGTGCCGCGTCGCATCGACGCGATCCAGGCGGCGACGGTGGCGGCCTGGAACCGGCGGGCGCACTGGCAACCGCTGAGCGGGCTGGCGCTGGAACCCGACACCGAGATCTACCTGGGGCTGCTGCACGCCGAGGACGGCGTCGAAGGGGCCCGCGCGCGGGCCGCACTGGCCGCGGAGTTCCTGCCCGAGTTCGGCATCTCGACCGAATGCGGCCTGGGCAGGCATTCGACCGAGCAACTTGAGGCGGTGCTGACCGCATGGGCGGAGTACGCCCGCGAACCCGCCCTCGCCTGATCCTCGCTCACGCCGAAACTACGGTTTTTGACGAATTTTCGCCGAATTACGTCAGAAACCGTAGTTTCGGCGGCAGTCAGACCTGGCCTTCGGCGATGCGGCGCACCGCGTTGATGAACACGTCGATCTCTTCGAAGGTGTTGTAGAAGGCGAACGACGGCCGCACCGTCGCCTCCAACCCCATCCGACGCAGGATCGGCTGCGCGCAGTGGTGCCCGGCGCGCACCGCGATGCCTTCGGCGTTGAGCGCCTTGCCGACCTCCAACGGGTCGTGGCCGGCCAGCACGAAAGACAGCACGCTGGCCTTCTCGTCGGCGGTACCGACCAGTCGCACACCGTCGATGTCGGCCAGTCGGGGAGTGGCGTACTCGAGCAGGGCGTGCTCGTAGGCCGCGATGCGCTCGATGCCGACGCGTTCGACGTAACGCAGCGCCTCACCGAGACCGACCGCGTCGGCGATGTTGCCGGTGCCCGCCTCGAACTTGCTCGGAATCCCTTGGTACAGCGATCGTTCCAGCGTCACATCGGCGATCATGTTGCCACCGCCCTGCCACGGCGGTGTCTCCTCAAGCGCGTCCGTGGTGCCGTACAACACACCGATACCCGTCGGTCCGAAGATCTTGTGGCCGGAGAACACGAAGAAGTCCGCGCCCAGTGCCTGGACGTCGATCGGCATATGCGGTATCGACTGGGCGCCGTCGATCAGCACCCGCGCGCCGTACCGGTGGCCCAGTTCGACGATCTGCTTGGCCGGGGTGACCGTGCCGAGCGCGTTCGAGACATGGGTGGCGGCAACGAGTTTGGTGCGCGGACCGAGCAGATCCTCGAACTCCGACATCAGTAGATTGCCGGCGTCGTCGACCGGTGCCACCTTCAGGATCGCGCCGGTCTGCTGTGAGATCAGCTGCCACGGAACGATGTTGGCGTGGTGCTCGAGGTGGGTGATGACGATCTCGTCGCCCGGCCCGAGATGCTTGCCGCCCCACGCGTAGGCCACCAGGTTGATCGCCTCGGTGGTGCCGCGCAGGAAGATGATCTCCTCGCTCCTCGATGCGTTGATGAACCGGCGCACGGTGTCGCGCGCCTCTTCGTAGGCATCGGTGGCGCGGGCGGCCAGTTCGTGGGCCGCGCGGTGGATGTTGGAGTTCTCGTGGGCGTAGTAGTGCGACAGCCGGTCGATCACCGCCTGCGGCTTCTGCGTGGTCGCCGCGTTGTCGAACCAGATCAGCGGCTTGCCGTTGACCGTCTCGCGCAGGATCGGGAAGTCCGCCCGCACCGCGTTGACGTCGAAGATCTCGTGCTCGTCGGGCGGCAGCGGCACCGGTTCGGCGGGCACGTCGGGGACGACCGCGGGTGCGGTGAAGTAGTAGTTCGCCTCGTCGCCGGACGGGGCGGGCGGTGCGCCGGTCCAGCCGAGATCGGCCACGGACGGCGCCTCGGGTAGCCAACCGGGCGTCGTACCGCGCGGTGCCGCCGGCGCGGTCGACGACGGCCCGGCGAGCACACCCGGGATCGTCGGCACTAGACCGGATGTCGGGACCGCGAACGGATCGAGCGCACCCTCGACGGTGTACGCCGCCGAGGGCGCGGCCGTCAGGTCGGGCGCACTGCCGCGCGGCGTGACCGGAACGGTCTGCGGAACTCCTTCGGGCTCATAGGAAGTCGGCGTCGGAACGTAGACGTCGGCCAGCGGGATCGCCGGCGGGGCAGGCACCTGCTCGCCGCCCGCGGCGGTCGCCGAGTTGGTATCCGGGACGTTGCCCCGCGGCGCCGGCTGGACGGTCTGCGGCGGCGTGTCCGGGCCCGGCCGGAAGCTGGCCGCGAACAATTGCGACGCCAGCGCCGCGAGTTCGTCTGCGCTGACCGGCAATTCGCTTTCGGCGTCTACCGAACGGTACTCACTTGTACTCATGGAACTGATCCACCGCCGCGCCGTCGAGCACCGCCAGCGCGTCGTCGGTCAACACGGCCAGGGAGGTGTACAGGGTGACCAGGTACGAGGCGATCGCCGACCGGTTGATGCCGGTGAACCGGACGGACAGGCCCGGCGCCTGCTCGCCGACCAGCCCGGGCTGGAACAGCCCGACCACGCCCTGGCGCTCCTCACCGGTGCGCACCAGGATGAACTTGGTCTTGCCGTCCTCGACCGGCACCTTGTCCGACGGCACCATCGGGATGCCGCGCCACGTGATGAACTGTGCGCCGAACAGGCTCACCACCGCCGGCGGCACACCGCGGTAGGTGCACTCGCGGCCGAACGCGGCGACGCCTAGCGGGTGGGTCAGGAAGAACCCGGGCGTCTTCCACACCTTGGTGATCAGCGCGTCCAGATCGTCGGGAGTCGGTGCGCCGGCAAGGGTTTCGATCCGCTGCTCGGGCACCACCTGTGAAAGCAGCCCGTACTCGGGGTTGTTGACCAGCTCGTACTCCTGGCGCTCCTTGATCGTCTCGATCGTCAGGCGCAGCTGCTGGGCGATCTGGTCGTGCGGGCTCGAGTACAGATCGCTGACCCGGGTGTGCACGTCGAGCAGCGTCGAGATCGACCGCAGTGTGTACTCGCGCGGGCTGGTCTCGTAGTCGACGTAGGTCTCGGGCAGCGGTTCCTCGGTGCCGACGCTCTCCTCGGAGTGGATCGCGACGCGCTCGGGGTTGACGACGCGGTTCACCCGGTAGATACCGGCCTCGACCGGCACCCAACTCAACAGGTGCAGCAAGAAGCGCGGGGTGATGGTGGAGAGCTGGGGAACGGTCTTGGTCGCATTGGCTAGCTGCCGTGCGGCAAGATCGCCAAGCGCCTGGGACTCGTTTTGCGCCGTCGTCATCGCTACCTCCGACTCGAAACCGATCGGGGCCGAACCCCGAGAAGAACATCATGGGGCAGCGGGGCCGTCGACGCACCGTAACCACGCAGCGCGAGTCGAACTCTGATTACCAGCCGGCAGCGGCGGTGGCGTATGGTAGGGCCCATGCAACAGCCGACGCCGATGCGTCCTCTCTTCGCGCACTGCCTCGCAGTGTGTGGCTGTTGTTGTTGATTTTCTGACGCCGACCCCCTGCGTTGCGGCCCGCCCACTCTTTGGCGGTGTACCGATTCGCGCTGTTCAGAGCCCCAGAAAGTCAACTCCATGTCTGTTCTTTCGCTGTCCCGCCCGGTGGCCACCCCGGTCGCCGTCCGCCGCCACGCCCGCGCCGGACGCGACGAGGCGGCCCGCATGACGCGGTACCGCGGCGGCACCTACTCGCACACCGTCGACACCGTCGTTTTCACCGACGGGACCTCCGCGCGCACCGACCTGATCCGGCTCAACCCGAACATCGCGGCGTACTCGCTGGACTTCGCCGGACACGCCCCGATCCGCCCGTCGCGCTACCGCGCCGCCGACTGGACCGCGGTGCCACACCTGCGCACCCGCGCCCACGAGACCGAGGTGGCGTGGATCCTGCGCAACTCCTACCCGACGCTGACGACCGCGCAGATCAGCGCCCGACTGCGGGCCGCCGGTCACCCGCTCGGCACGGCGAACATCGCCGAACACGAGGCCATCGCCGCGACGCAGGCGGCGATCTGGACCTTCACCAACGACCTGCACCTCGACACCCGTCCGCGCAGCCTGCCCGTCACCGAGCAGCGCACCGCCGACGGCATCGTCTTCGACTTCGGTGAGGAACTCGAATTAGGCGGCTACATAATAGAACTCGTGTCCCGCTCGGCGGTGTCGCTGCTGCTGCAGAAATCCGCCGACGGTGTCACCTGGCACGAGGTCGGAGCGTCGGGGCTCAACGTCGAGGCGGGCCGCGGCAGGTACCGCAAATCGCTCGGCGTCGGCAGCACGGTGCGCGTCCGGCACGGCCGCCGCGGCCACGGCTACCGCTACTACCGCCTGGTGATCCTCGGCGACGCCGCGGTGGTGGTGGGCCAGGTGCGGTTCTGGCTCACCGGCGCCGGCGAGTACCGCAACGCCGACCGGATCGTGCACCTGTACAACTACCTGCTCGACGGCGCCCGGCGGGCGCGCGGCCGGGCCTCGCGGGTCGACCTGATCGCCGATGACGCGGTCGCCGCCGACGGGCTGATCGGTCCGTTCCGGTTGACCGAGGCCGCCGAGGTGAGCGTCGCGTCCGGTGATCTCGTCGACGCCGACGGGGTGACCGTGCCCGGCCCGGTGCTGCCCGGCGAGGAGTTCTACCTGCGCCCGCGGCCAGGCGCCGGCGGCGTGCTACTGACCGCGACCATGCCCGCCACCGCAGAGGACGTGGCCGGCCGGGTGGTCACCGGCGTGGCCTGCGAGGACGGCGAGAGCCGACTGACGCCGGTCGCGTTGGCGCAGCCGGCGCCGCTGGTGGTCGACTTCGCGATCTACCCGGGCTAGGGCGCGTTGGCCGGCACGAAGCCGCCGGAGCTGTCGGCCTCCTCCTCGGCGCGGATCACGTGCACCACGGCGTTGATCAACGCCAGGTGGGTGAACGCCTGCGGGAAGTTGCCCAGGTGCCTGCCGGTGCGCGGCTCGATCTCCTCGGCATACAGGTGCAGCGGGCTGGCGAACGACAGCAGCCGCTCGCACAGGTGCTTGGCGCGGCTGATCTCGCCGATCTCGACCAGCGCCGACACCAACCAGAACGAGCAGATCGTGAAGGTGCCCTCCTCGCCGGACAGCCCGTCGTCGGTCTCTTCGACGCGGTAGCGCAGCACCAGCCCGTCCTCGGTGAGCTCGTCGGCGATGGCCAGCACCGTGTTGCGCACCCGCGGGTCGTCGGCGGGCAGAAAGCGGGTCAGCACCGCCAGCAACAGGGACGCGTCCAGCGCGTCGGAGCCGTAGCGCTGGACCAGCACGCCGCGTTCGTTCACACCGTTCTTGAGAACGTCGGCCTTGATCTCCTCGGCGATCGCGCGCCACTGCTGCGCATAGGACTTCTCGCCCTGCAGCTCAGCGAGTTTCGAGCCGCGGTCCAGCGCGACCCAGCACATGATCTTGCTGGACGTGAAGTGCTGCGGCTCGCCGCGCACCTCCCAGATCCCGCGGTCGGGTTCCTTCCAGTGTTTGATGGCCTCCTCGACCTGCTGTTTGAGCACCGGCCACAGCGTGTCGGAGATCTGCTCGCGCGACTTGGCGTGCAGGTACACCGAGTCGAGCATGGTGCCCCAGATGTCGTGCTGGCGTTGCTTGTACGCGCCGTTGCCGATGCGCACCGGGCGGGCGCCGTCGTAGCCGGAGAGGTGATGCAACTCCTCCTCTTCCAGCGTCCGCTCACCGCCGACGGCGTACATCACCTGAAGTGGGTGGCGTTCACCGTTGTTGGCGCCCGACACGTCGGCGATGAACGCGAAGAAGTCGTCGGCCTCGCGGTCCAGGCCCAGCGTGTAGAGGCCCCACAACGCGAAGGTCGAGTCGCGCACCCACGCGTAGCGGTAGTCCCAATTTCGTTCGCCCTGAGGCGTTTCGGGCAGCGACGTGGTCGGCGCTGCCAGCAGCGCACCGGTCGGGGAGTAGGTCAGCCCCTTCAATGTCAGCGCGCTGCGCTGCAGGTAGGCCCGCCACGGGTGGTCGGGGAAGTCGCCGATGTTGATCCACTGGCGCCACATCTCGCTGGTCTGCCACATCTTCTCGGCGGCTTCCTCGTAGGTCTGCGGCGCCGGATGCTTGGACCAGGACAGGGCGACAAAGACGTTGTCGCCCTCTTTCATTCGGGTGCGCGCCCGGGCCTCGTGCCCCTCCAGGCCGAGTCGCAGATTGGTGGTCAGCCGCAGCGTCGGGTGCGCGTCGGAGTCGCGGGCGGCCCGCGCGATCGCCTCGCCGTACGCCTGCGCCGAGTACTCCCAGGTGGCCGGGATGCGGTGGTAGTCGAACGCGGGTTCGCAGTTCATCACCAGTTCGACCGTCCCGCTGACACACCGCACGGTGCGCAGCAGGATGTGCTCGGCGTCCCAGTCCATCGGCGTGCGGCGGTGGGTGCGCGACCGGGTTTCGATGTCGTGCCACGGGCCCATCACCAACGCGTCGCGCACGATCAGCCAACCCGTATGGGTCTGCCAGGTGGTCTCCAGGATCAGGCTGCCGGGCAGATAGCGGCGGGCCGACGGCACCGTGACGCCGTAGGGCGCGAGCCGGAAATGGCCGGCGCTGCGGTCCAGGATCGCACCGAACACGCTCGGTGAATCCGGCCGCGGCACACACATCCACTCCACCGAACCGGCAGATGAGATCAGACAGGTGGTTTCGCAGTCCGACAGGAACGCGTAGTCCGCGATCGGCGGGAAGGGGTTTCGCAACGACCCCGAGGGGGCGTACGGCACCGGCGCGGTGACCGTCAACGGAGTGCTCGACGACCCCGCCCTGCTGCCCGCCTCCCGTGACCCGTCGGACGTATGTTCCAGGACCATGCGGACATCATCGACCGCCGACCTGCCCGGCGTCCACTCGTCGGTCGGCATGTCCGAAGCCTGCGAGGTCAGCGCCGGGCAAACGCCGGCACGTGCTCGGGCAACGGACCGATCGCCACGCCGTAGCCCGCGACGGTGCGCAGCGGTCGCAGTTTCGCGGCCAGCCGCACAAGCAGCGGCGGTTGCGCGGGTCCGTCCGCGCCGACGGCCACGGCGATGACCTTGGCGTGAATCAGTCGCTGCACCGCCTGGATCAGCACCGCGGGCAGCCACCGGCGCGCCTGGATGCGGGCCAGGTGGCGGGTGGACACCCGGCCCGCGCGCAGCGGTTTGGCCAGCACCCGCGCCGCGGCCACCGCGTCGGCGACCGCGAGGTTGATGCCGACGCCGCCGACCGGGGACATCGCATGCGCGGCGTCGCCGATCAGCAGCAGGCCGTCGGTGTACCAGCGGTGCAGCCGGTTGAGCTGCACGTCGAGCAGCTTGACGTCGTCGAAGGACGTCACCGCCGCGACGTGGTCCGCCAGCCACGGCACCAGCGACGTCACGCCGCGGTGCAGCGACTCGATGCCCACGGCGCGCAGTTCGGCGTCGTGCCCCTTCGGGATCACATAGGCGCACTGGTAGTAGTCGCCGCGGTCGATGACGATGATGGCCCGCCCGGTGCCCAGCACGCCGGCCAGGCCGGGCCGGTCGTCGGGGCGGCGGGGCAGCCGGAACCACCACACGTCCATCGGGGCGCCGAAACTCTTCGGTGCCAGCCCCATCGCGGCGCGCAGCGTCGACGTGCGCCCGTCGCAGGCAACGGTCAGCCGCGAGTGCATCTCGCGGACCTGTCCGTCGGCGCCGCGATATCTGACCCCGACGACCCTGCCGCCGTTCGAGTCGCCGCGCATGATCGGGCCGAGCACCTCGGTGCTGCGCATCAGGCGAAACGTCGGCTCCCGCTCGGCGGCCGAGGCCAGCAGCTCGAGGAAGTCCCACTGCGGCACCAACGCGATGTGTTTGTGCGGACCGGGTATTCGGCTCAGCTCCATCCTGATCTCGGTGCCCTGCACCGTCATCGCCAGGGTCTCGATGTTGCGGTGCGGGATCCGGGCAAATTCAGCGCCGAGCCCGAGCTCGTCGAGCATGCGCAGGGTGCTGGCGTGAACGGTGTCGCCGCGGAAATCGCGGAGGAAATCGGCGTGTTTTTCCATGACCGTGACGTCGACGCCGGCACGGGCGAGCAGCAGTCCAAGCATGACTCCCGCGGGTCCGCCGCCGGCCACGACGCACGTCGTGGTGTCAGCTTCGGTGGACACGCCGTCATCTTCGCATCGCATAGTCTGGCCGGGTGGACGGCTTGCTCAATTGGTGGGACGGCGTGGAGCTGTGGCTCACCGGCCTGCCGTTCGTCCTGCAGACCATCGTGGTGATGCCGGTGGTGCTGGCTCTGGCCTACGGGTTGGCGGTGGTGCTCGACGGCGCACTGGGTAACGGCATCCGGGTGGTGCGTCGGGTGCTGCATCGGGACCGGGACGGCCGATGAGCAACGGGGGCATGCCGCGCTCGCGGGTGACGCTGGTGCTGGTCATCCTGGTGGTGCTCGTCCTGGTCGCCTGGTTGCTGACTCGCCAAGGTGGCTGAGCAGTCGCCGAGCGGGCCTGTTATCCTTCCCGCCATGCGTACGGTATCCGGCAACAAGGGCGGTCACGTGCTTGCCCTCATTGCCGTGGGTTTCGCCGCCGTCGCTGATGTCTGTTGTTGTTGCTGACTCCACCCCGTCCGCGGTTGGGTGTCGGTGACGGCTGTTCTTTGCCTGGGTACTGAGCCATCGCCTTGCCGTTGAGACGGGTTCCCCGTTGATTACCGCAAGGAAAGGTCACCAATGTTCAATCTCCGCAAGACATGGCGCACCGCCGTCGCCCTGACGGCCACCGCGACAGTCGTGGCCGCCTGCGGCGGCGGCTCCAGCGACGTGGCCGGCGAGGATTCTCAGGCCGGTGGTGACGCGTCGACGACGCTGACCGTCGTCGCCTACGCCGTGCCCGAACCGGGGTGGAGCAAGATCATCCCGGCGTTCGCCGCCACCGAGGAGGGCAAGGGCGTCGCCGTGACCACCTCGTACGGCGCATCCGGCGACCAGTCGCGCGCCGTCGTCGACGGCAAACCCGCCGACCTGGTGAACTTCTCGGTGGAACCCGACATCACCCGGCTGGTCAAGGCCGGCAAGGTGGCCGAGGACTGGAACGCCGACGCCACTGGTGGCATCCCGTTCGGCTCGGTGGTGGTGTTCGTCGTCCGGGACGGCAACCCGAAGAACATCAAGGACTGGGACGACCTGCTGCAGCCCGGGCTCGAGGTGGTCAGCCCGAGCCCGCTGAGCTCCGGCTCGGCCAAGTGGAACCTGCTGGCCCCATACGCGGCCAAGAGCAACGGCGGGCAGAACCCGGAGGCCGGCCTGGAGTTCGTCACCAAGCTGGTCAGCGAGCACATCAAGACCCGCCCGGGGTCGGGCCGCGAGGCCAGCGACCTGTTCCTGCAGGGCACCGGCGACGTGCTGCTCAGCTACGAGAACGAGGCGATCAACATCGAGCGCCAGGGCAAGCCGGTCGAGCACATCCTGCCGCCGGTGACGTTCAAGATCGAGAACCCGGTGGCGGTCACCACGACGACGCAGCACCCGGAGCAGGCCAACGCGCTGAAGAACTTCCTGTTCACCCCGGAGGGGCAGAAGATCTGGGCGCAGGCCGGGTTCCGGCCGGTCGACCCGGCGGTCGCGATCGACTTCGCCGAGGACTTCCCGGAGCCGCAGAAGCTGTGGACGATCGCCGACCTGGGTGGCTGGGACGCCGTCGATCCGGCATTGTTCGATAAGGAGAACGGCACCATCACCAAGATCTACAAGCAGGCGACTGGATGACAGCTGCTTTGGACCCCGAGCCGACCGGCGACGCGTCGTCTCGGGGTTTCCTCACCTCCTCGTACGGCAGCACCCGGTTGCGGGTCGGGGTGGCGACCACCTGGCTGTCCGTCATCGTGCTGCTGCCGCTGGCCGCGATCGTGGTTCAGTCGGCCGAGGGCGGCCCGGCGGCGTTCTGGGACGCCATCACCAGCAACGCCGCGCTGGAGTCGTTCCGGGTGACGCTGACGGTGTCGTTCGCGGTCGCGATCATCAACGGCGTCTTCGGCCTGCTGGTCGCGTTCGTGCTGACCCGCGACGAATTCCCGGGCAAACGGATGGTCGACGCGATCATCGCCCTGCCGTTCGCGCTGCCGACGATCGTCGCCAGCCTGGTGATGCTGGCGCTGTACGGGCCGAACAGCCCGTTGGGCATTCACATTCAGCACACCAAGTGGGGCATCACGGTCGCGCTGCTGTTCGTCACGCTGCCGTTCGTGGTGCGCTCGGTGCAACCGGTGCTGCTGGAGGTCGACCGCGAGGTCGAGGAGGCCGCGGCGTCGCTGGGCGCCGACAACTTCACCATCTTCCGCCTGGTGGTGCTGCCCGCACTGCTGCCGTCGCTGCTGTCCGGCGCCGGGCTGGCGTTCTCGCGGGCCATCGGCGAGTACGGATCGGTGGTGCTGATCGGCGGTGCCGTGCCCGGGGAGACCGAGGTATCCTCGCAGTACATCCGTCAGCTGATCGAGTTCGATGACCGCACCGGCGCGGCGGCGGTCTCGATTGTGCTGCTGACGATTTCGTTTGTCGTGCTGTTCGTGCTGCGCGGCATCGGATCGCGCGCGGCCAAGCGCCAGGAGCTGGCCCCGTGACGCTCTCTCCGGTGACCCGTTACCTGTTGCGCTTCGTGGCGCTGGCCTATCTGCTGGTGCTGCTGGTGCTGCCGGTCGGGTTGATCGTGTGGCGCACCTTCGCGCCGGGCGTCGGCGCGTTCATCGAGTCGGTCACCACGCCGGCGGCCATCTCGGCGCTGCAACTGTCGCTGCTGGTGGTCGCGATCGTGGTGCCGCTCAACGTCATCTTCGGCGTGCCCACCGCGCTGATGTTGGCGCGCAACAGGTTCCGCGGCAAGAGCATGCTGCAGGCGGTGATCGACCTGCCGTTCGCGGTGTCCCCGGTGGTCGTGGGTGTGGCGCTGATCCTGCTGTGGGGGTCGGCCGGGGTGTTCGGGTTCGTCGAGAACGACCTCGGCATCAAGATCATCTTCGGGTTCACCGGCATCGTGTTGGCCAGCATCTTCGTCACGGTGCCCTACGTCATTCGCGAGGTCGAACCGGTGCTGCACGAGCTGGGCACCGACCAGGAGGAGGCGGCGTCGACGCTGGGTTCCAGTGGGTGGCAGACGTTCTGGCGGGTCACGCTGCCGTCGATCAAGTGGGGCCTGATGTACGGCGTGGTGCTGACCGTGGCCCGTACGCTGGGGGAGTACGGCGCGGTGGTGATGGTGTCGTCGAACCTGCCGGGCAGGTCGCAGACGTTGACGCTGCTGGTTGCCGATCGGCATGCGCGCGGCGCCGAGTACGGCGCGTACGCGGTGTCGACGCTGCTGATGGCGGTGGCGGTGGTGGTGCTGATCGTCCAGGTGATCCTCGACGCTCGCCGGGTGAAGTCGGAAAAGTAGTTCAGGAGCTGTCCAACAATGACCAACGCGATCGTCGTGCGAGGCGCGAACAAGCATTACGGCGACTTCGCCGCGCTCGACAACGTCGACTTCGACGTGCCGTCGGGCTCGCTGACCGCGCTGCTGGGCCCGAGCGGTTCGGGCAAGTCGACGCTGCTGCGCGCGATCGCCGGGCTGGACCGCCCCGACACCGGCACCATCACCATCAACGGCCGCGACGTCACCAACATCCCGCCGCAGCGGCGTGGTATCGGCTTCGTGTTCCAGCACTACGCGGCGTTCAAGCACCTGACTGTGCGCGACAACGTCGCATTCGGGCTGAAGATCCGCAAGCGACCGAAGGCCGAGATCACCGAGAAGGTGGACAACCTGCTGGAAGTGGTGGGGCTGGCCGGTTTTCAGAACCGCTATCCGAACCAGCTCTCGGGTGGGCAGCGGCAGCGCATGGCGCTGGCCCGCGCGTTGGCGGTCGATCCGCAGGTGCTGCTGCTCGACGAGCCGTTCGGCGCGCTGGACGCCAAGGTGCGTGAGGATCTGCGCGCGTGGCTGCGCCGGCTGCACGACGAGGTGCACGTGACGACGGTGCTGGTCACCCATGACCAGGCCGAGGCGCTCGACGTCGCCGACCGCATCGCGGTGCTCAACAAGGGTCGCATCGAGCAGGTCGGGACGCCGACCGAGGTGTACGACAAGCCGGCCAGCGCATTCGTGATGTCGTTCCTGGGTGCGGTGTCGATGTTGAACGGCAGTCTGGTGCGGCCGCACGACATCCGCGTCGGTCTCACACCCGACATGGCTATCGCCTCCGGTGACGACTCCGTCCAGGCCACCGGCGTGCTGCGGGCCACCGTCGATCGAATCGTGATGCTGGGCTTCGAGGTTCGCGTCGAGCTGACCAACGCCGCAGACAACTCCGCGTTCACCGCGCAGATCACCCGCGGCGACGCCGAGGCGCTGGCGTTGAAGGAGGGTGACACGGTCTACGTGCGGGCCACCCGGGTGCCGGAACTGCCCGACGGGTCGACGGTCAAACAGGAAGTGACGACGGGCTAGTTCCCGTTTGTGAACCCGGCGACGGGTTCTCGTGGGAAACCGTCGCCAGATTCACCATTGAGCACCGTCAGAAATAGCCGTTCGCCGGGGGCCAGACGCCGTTGATCGCGTAGTTGCCCGCCGCATATGCCTTGTACTTCAGCGGGTTGTGCCCCGCGATCGTGCGCGCGTTGCGCCAGTGCCGGTCGAGGTTGAGCTTGCGCGCGGTGGCCGACGCGCCGCCGGTGTCGAACAGCCGCTCGGCGGCCGAGATCGTCAGCCGTTCGGCGACCAGCTGTGCGCGGGCGACGGTGATCGCCACCTCGGCGAGCGCGTCGTCGTCGTGCTGACGCCCGTTGTCGACGAGTTCGTCGATCGCATCCGCCGCCGCCAACACGATGGCCTCCGAAGACGTTGCCGCCGACCAGATCTCGCCGACCGCCTCGAGCACAAACGGATCGCCGCCAGCGGTGTCGGCCAGCGAGTGCGCGGCGGGCCGGGCCTTGGTGCGGACGTAGTCGACCGCGTCGTCGAACACCGCATAGGCGATGCCGACCGCGACCGCGGCCAGGTACAACTGCAGGAACGCCGTCGCATGGCCGAGCGTGTCGCCGCCCGATGCGGTGATGACCTCGTCGGGGTACACCTCGACCTCGGTGAACCGAGTGCCGCCGCTGGCGGTGGTGCGCTGCCCGAAACCGTCCCAGTCGTCGTACAGTTCGACCCCGGGCCGGTCGACAGGGACGATGGCCTGCACGTCGCGGCCGTCGGCGTCCAGTGCGGAGACGGCGATGACGTCGGCGAACAGCGTTCCGGTGGAGTAGAACTTGTAGCCGTTGAGCCGCAGCACCCCGGCGGTGTCCGGCAGCACCTTGGTGTCGACGCTCGACGGGGCCCGGCCCCCCGCGTCGGTGATCGCGTTGCCGACGATCAGCCCCGGATACACCCGCGGGAACCACGTGTCGCGTTCCTCGGGGGTGGCGCGGTTGGACAGCAGGCGTTCGTGGAACCCGAAGTGGGACCGAAGTGCCTGAGCCACATTGGAACTGCCGCGGCCGATCTGGATCACCGCGGACAGCACGTCGCGCACCGATCCGCCCGGCCCGCCGTACCTGGTGGGCACCCGCAGATCGAGCACCCCGGTGCGGCGGAGCGCGGCGACCGCGTCGTACTGCAGCACCCGGTTCCGCTCGGCGGCCGGATCCTCGCGGCGCAGCGCGGCCACCCCCTCGGGCAGCCGGGCCAGTCGCTCGGCGACGGACCCTTCGAGCGGTTCGTCGACGAACGGTGCGCGCGGGGCGACGGGGGTGGGAGGCATGTCGGCTCCTGCTAACGGAAATGCGGAATGATCTTGTCGGCGAATCGGTCCAGTTCGCTCTCGATTGGCTGGAACTGCAGCATGAACAGTTCGATGCCGGCGTCGTGGAACGCGTGGATGCGCTCGATCACCTGCTCGTAGCTGCCGACCAGGCCGGCCAGCGTTCCGCCGTTGGACCCGATGCGCTTGGTGCCCGACAGCACCTTGTACATCTGCGTCTTGGGGTCGGTGCCGCTGGAGATCTCGGGCCGCTGTTCGGCGTCGGACAGCGACTGCAGGTACTCGAGTTCGGCGAGCGCCTCGGCCTCGGTGTCACGGGCGATAACGAACGCGGACAACCCGAACCGCAGCGGTGCACCCTCGCGGGGCCGGGCCCGCAGATCCTCGATCACCTCGATCGTGTCGGGCAGCGGCCGACCGTTGATGAAGAACACGTCGGCGTGATCGGCGGCCAGCGCTCGCGCGGGTTCCGACTCGCCGCCGACGTAGAGCGGCGGGGGATCGGTCGGCGCAGGGCGGATCAGCGCCGGATGTCCACCGCGGTCGCCGATCTGCACATGCTTGCCCGCCCACAGCTGCGTGACGACCGACAGCCACTCGCGCGAGTAGGCGTAGCGGTCGTCGTGATCCAGCGGATCCAGGCCCAGGCCCTCCAGCTCGGGCAGGAACCACCCGGTGACGAGGTTGACCGACAACCGGCCCTCGGAGATGTCGATGATGTTGGCGGCGAGCTTGGCGAACACGAGCGGGTTGAACAGCAGCGGTTTGATCGCGCCGATCAACTCGATGCGCGTGGTCGCCTCGGCCAGCGCCGCGACCGTCGACCACGTCTCCAACACCTCGTCTTCGGTATTGCTCGGGTGAATCACGTGCTGCGCCAACAGCGTCGAATCGAAGCCGGCCTGTTCCGCGCGCTGCAGCAGCCGCCGCGTGCGACGGTAGCTGGCGTCGGGAGCATCCTCGGGATGATGCCGGGCGCCGTGGTTGCCGTAGACCGGCGCCCACACGCCGAACCGGGGCGCGCTCATGAGCGGCTCAGGTAGCGCCTGCGCTCCCAGTCGCTGACCTCGTTGGAGTACTCCAGCCATTCGCTGCGGGCGAGCGCCGCGAAGTCGTGCACCGAATCGGCGCCGAGGATGTCGAGGATGGTGTCGTCACGGGTGGCCAACTCCACGGCCACACTCAGAGATTCGGGCAACGGGACCCCCTTGGTGTAAAGGTTGCCGCCCTCCAGCGGCGGCGGCTCCGCCGAGGACTCCAGGCCGGCGACCACGGCGGCCAGCGCCGAGGCGATCAGCCAGTACGGGTTGGCATCCGAAGCACCGCTGCGCAATTCGATGCGGGTGGCCGACGGGTCGGCCTCGATGAGGGAACGCACCGCGGCGCTGCGGTTGTCACGGCTCCATGTCACCGTCGCCGGGGCGAACGAATCGGGCGTGAAACGGCGGTAGGCGTTGACCGAGTGCGCCCCGAACAGGGTGATCGACGGCAGATGTTCGAGCAGGCCGCCGATCGCGTGCCGGTGGGCGTCGTTCTCGGCGTCGTTGTCGGGCGCGAACGCCGGTGCGCCGTCGCGCCACAGCGAGATGTGCAGGTGCTGACTGCTGCCCGAGTGCTCGGTGAACGGCTTCGGCATGAAGGTGGCGATCGCGTTGTGCCGCCGTGCGACCTCCTTGGCCGCATACTTGAGCCGGGCGGCGTCGTCGGCGGCCTCCAGCGCGTCGGCATACACGAGATTCGTTTCCACCTGGCCCGGGCCGTACTCGGTCTGGATGCCTTCCAGCGCGGTGAAGGCGCTGAGCGTCTGGTTCAGGTCGGTCAGCAGCGGGTCCAGCGCGTTGGCGTTCTCCAGCGAATAGGCGTGGATGTCGTCGATCAGCGGGCTGCCGTCGGTGTTGAGCAGGTAGAACTCGAACTCCACTCCGACCTTGGCGGTGTAGCCGAGGTCGGCCAACCGGGCGAGCACCTTCTTGAGAACGGCGCGCGGATCCAGTTGAGACGGCGTGTGGTCGTGCGCGACGATGTCGGCGATGACGTGGCCGACCCGCGGACGCCACGGCACCGGGCGATAGGTGCTCAGGTCCGGCACGGCGTGGACGTCGGGATAGCCGGTCGCCCAGTTGGTGAGCCGCAGCGAATCGATCACGACGCCTTCGGTGTTCCAGCCCAGCGACGCCTCGCAGAACGCGAACCCGGCACCCGAGGCCCGGCCCAGGAACTGCTTGGCGGGGATCCGCTTGCCCTGCGAGTGGCCGAACGCGTCGCTCCAGGCCACCTCGACCTCGGTGAGCGACCCGTCGGCAAGTGCGGCGCGCAGCTCGGCCTCGCGACCGGCGTGCCCCAGCTGCGCGTTGGTGTCGACGGTGTGCGTCATGACGCCTCCAAGGTGTTGTCGCGCAAGCGGGTACCGACGACCGTCCCGGCCGCGAACGAGCCGACGAGCAGACCGATGACGATCCAGGCCAGCACGCTGGATCCGCCGACCAGATCCTTGAGGTTGGTCAGGATCAGGATCAGCGCCCCGAGCAGGCCGACCACCCCGAGCGCGGGCGCGATGCGCACCCGCCACTGCGAGTAGCCGCGCCGATCGCGGCCGAAGTACACCAGCACCGCGATGCTGGTGGCCAGCAGCAACACCACGATGCCCACCGTGGTGGTGCCTGCGAACCAGGTGTAGAACTGTGCCGCCGGCTCCAGTTGGAACAGTGCCGCGAGCGCGATGCTGATTGCGACGGCGCCCGACACCCACAGCGACGCGCGGTGCGGCGAACCGTGCTTCGGGTGCGGCCGGCTCAGGATCTCGGGCAGGATGTCGCGCTGCGACAGTGCGAACACGTAGCGCGACACCACGTTGTGGAACGCCAGGATGCAGGCGAACAGGCTGGTGAAGTACAGCACGGTGATGATGTCGGCGCCGATGGCCCCGATGTAGCGGGATGCGGTGTCGCCCAGGAAGGTATCGCCGTGCTCGGTGGCGTGGGCGATGGCCTCCTCGTCGCCCCAGCCCGAGATCAGCGCCCAGCTGGTCACGGCGTAGAACACGCCGATCAGGATCAGTGAGAAGTAGGTGGCGCGGGGGATGGTGCGCTCCGGCGTGCGGGCCTCGTCGCGGAAGATGGCCGTCGCCTCGAAGCCGACGTAACTGATGATCGCGAACAGCAGACCGATGCCCAGCGATCCCGACACGATCGCGCTGGGCGTGACGACGCCCGCCGACAGCCCGTGATCACCGCCCCGCAGCACGATCACCAAGTCGAGGATCACCACGATGGCGATCTCGGCGGTCAACAACACCGCGAGCACGCGGCTGGACAGTTCGATGTTGCGGTAGCCGAGGTACGTCGTCACCGCGAACGCCGCCGCGGCGAACAGCCACCACGGCAGGGCGGGTCCGCCGAACAGCTCGACGATCGCCGCGCCCGCGGGTCCGAGTAGCCCGTACACCCCGGCCTCGAGCGCCAGGTAGCTCAGCACCGCGACGAACGCGATGCCGATGCCGACCGGAAAGCCAAGGGCCTTACGAACATACGAGAAGAAGGCGCCGGCCTCCTCCACGTACGGGGTCATCGCGGTGAAGCCGGCCGAGAACAGCAGCAGGATGATGGTGGCGGCGATGAACGTCGCGGGGAAGCCGGCGCCGTTACCCGCGGCGAGACCCAGCGGGACGACCCCGCCGATCACGCCGAGCGGCGCGGCGGCGGCCACCACCATGAACACGATGGAGGCGACGCCGAGGTTGCCACGAAGGTGGCGCTCCGGGGCCTTGGTCTCAGTCGTTAAAGGCTCTGGAGTGACGGTGATTTCGGACACCAGGGACCATCCTTAGATGAAGTCAAACTTGTCTGCCTGGACGGTAGGTCCCCGATGTCGCCGGTGCCCAGATTCCGAGTCAGCGTGAGTCTTAGTCCGGGTGGCGCGCTCGGCGGGTTGGCGACCCGCACACGAGTGCGCCTCGAGACCGCCGCCACTCGGCGGGATCAGGCCGCGGCGGCCTTGACCGCACGGCCGACCTCGGCGCGCAGCGCCGTGTACTCGGGGGAGCGGCGCAGTTCTTCGGCGTCGACGCCGGTGCGGGGCAGGTCGACGGGCAGATCCAGGGCGACCTTGCCGGGACGGCGGGTCAGCACCACGATGCGGGTGCCGAGAAACGCGGCCTCGTCGGCGCTGTGGGTGACGAACACGGTGGTGCGGCCGGACTCCGCGCTGACGGTGCGGACGTCCTCCTGCAGTCGTTCGCGGGTGAGCGCGTCGAGCGCGGCGAACGGTTCGTCGAGCAGGAACAGCGGGGTCTCGGCGGCCAGTGCCCGCGCGATCGCGACCCGCTGCTGCTGTCCGCCGCTGATCTCCCAGATCTTGCGGCCTGCGGTGCCCTCCAGTCCGACGCGGGCGAGCAGTTGGTCGCGGCGCTCGGCGCGCCGTTCCCGCGGCACCCCCGCGTATTTCAGCGCGAGGTCGATGTTGCCGCCGACCGAACGCCACGGGAACAGCCGCGGCTGCTGGAACACCACACCCGCGGTGACGCCCGGGGTCGGTGCGGTGCCCGCCACCTGCACCGACCCCTCGGTGGGCGTCTCGAACCCGGCCAGCAGTCGCAGCAGTGTGCTCTTGCCGCAGCCCGACGCGCCGACCAGCACCAGGAAGGCACCGGGTTCCACCGTCAGGTCGACAGGGCCGAGCGCGGTGACTCGACTGTCACCGCGCCCGTAGCTGTGCCGCACCCCCTCGATGCGGATGGCCCCGTCATTCCGTTGCGTGGCAATGGATTCGAGATCACTGGGTGAGGACACCCGGCAGCCCCTTGGTGTAGATGGCGTTCTCGAAGGTCGAGAGCGACGCCGCCTCCGGGATCTGCTTCTGATCGGCGAGGAACTGCGACGCGCTCTGCAGGTTGACCGCCAGGTTGCCCGGCTTGCCGTCGGTGCCCAACCACTCCGGCGACGCGATCTGCTGCGGTGTCAGGAAGCCGACCTGCTTCAGCTGGGTCGCGACTTCCTCGGGCGTCAGGCCGATCTCGGCGGCGATCGCGGTGGCCGCGGCCTGCGGATCGTTGTTGATGAGGTCGAGCGCACGGGCCTGCTGCTGACGCCACACATCGACGACCTCGGGATGCGCCTCGGCGAACTCGTCGGACACCACGGCGAGATCGAGCGTGGGCTTACCCGCCTCGGCGAGCTGGGCGCTGGTGATCAGGTCCTTGCCGTGCTTGCGCAGCTCGTCGAGCGTCGGCAGCCAGGAGTAGCCGGCGTCGATGTCGCCGCGTTCGAACGCGGCCAGGATCGCCTGCGGCTGCAGATCGACCAGCGCAACATCCTTGGGCGACAACCCGTTCTGCTCCAGAGCGGCCAGCAGGCTGTAGTGCGCGGTGGACGCGAACGGGGTGGCGACGCGCTTGCCCTTGAGGTCGGCGATGGTGTTGACGCCGCTGCCGTCACGGGCCACCAGCGCCTCGTTGTCGCCGGCCACGTCGAGCACGAACGCGACCTTGTACGGGATGTTCAGCGGCGCAGACAGACCGCGCGCCACCGGACTGGAGCCCAGCGCGCCGAAGTCGAGTTCCTTGGCGACGAACGCGGTGTTGACGTCGGCGCCGGAGTCGAACTTCGTCCACTTGATGTTGTAGTCCGGCAGCGCCTCCTCCAGCCAGCGGTTGTGCTTGACGATCAGGTCGCCACTGGGGAACGTCTGATAGCCGATCCGGATCGTCGGTTTGTCGGCCGCCTGCTCGGACTTGTCGACCGAGCAGCCCGCCAGCGCGAGCGCGGATGCGGCCAGCGCGGCGATCAGGGCTTTGAATTTCATATCTTTCCTCTCCACGGAACGCTGCGCCGTTCGACGGCGCGCAGCAGGCCGTCGATGACCAGACCGGAGATGCCAATGGCGAATATTCCGACCAGCACGACGGGGGTGTTGTTGTAGTTACTTGCGTCTTTGACCAGACCCCCGACACCGGGGATCCCGTTGAACAGTTCGGCGGCGACCACCGACGAGTAGGCCATGCCGACCGCGAGTCGGATGCCGGTGAACGTCTCGGGTAGCGCGGAGGGCACGACGACGTCGCGGATCACCTGACCGCGCGTCGCGCCCAGCGCCCGCGCCGCCTCCTGCAGGCCGACCGGCGCGGCCACCACCGCGGCCGTCGTCGCCACCGCGGCCGGCGGCAGCGCCGCCAGCGCCAACAGGGTGATCTTCGGCGCCTCGTCGATGCCCAGCCAGATCACCAGCAGGAAGAAGTAGGCCAGCGGCGGCAGCGCGCGCAGGAACGTCAGCCACGGCTCCAGGACGCTGCGCACCCACCGGATCGAGCCCATCACCAGACCGAGCGTGACGCCGATGACGACGCCGATGACCACACCGGCCAGCCCCCGCCGCAGCGTCATGTAGAGGTGCTCCCACAGCAGATACCCGGCGTAGCCGCGGACCCCGTCGTGGGTGGTCGAGATGTCGATGAAGGCGTGCCATACCGTGCTCGGATACGGCACGAACGTCTGGTTCCAGATGCCGCTGGCCGCGGCCAGCTGCCAGACGACGAAGAAGACGACGACCGACACCACCGGCAGCGCCGCCCGCACCGAGCGCTCCCGCCACCGGTTGGGGCGGGCAGCCTCGATCTCCGGGACGGTGTCCTCGGGCGCGATATCAACGAAAATCGACACTGTCTGAGCGACCTCTTCTGCAGTTGCTGAGCCGAACGAACGTACGGAACCGGTTCAGCGACAGCAGGAACCGTCAGACAGCGCGCTGGTCATTCCCGAAGTTGTACCGGGCCGATGACGACGGGAGAAGGTCTAGGCTCAGCGCGAGTTTAACGCTGGGGACAGCGCCGCGCGGCCGGTTATCGGCCGTCGCGGAGGAGGTCAGGCGGCGGCGGGCAGCGCGGTGACCGCGTCGAAGCGGTCCAGCACGGTCGCGGCGACCAGGTTGTGCGACCCCAGTGGCTCGGCCATCGGGATGCCCTGGGCCGCGGCGAACGTCGCCACCCGGTCGGTGATCAGTCCGTGCGCCAAGAACCACGGCGCGATCACCAGCCGACGGGCACCGTTGGTTCGCAGGCGGTGCGCGGCGTCGGCGACGTCGGGGCGCGGCCCGGCGGCGAACGCGACGTCCACCCCGGCCCACCGGGTTCCGGCGGCCAGCGCGTCGGCCACCCGCGCGGTGCGCGCGTTGGCGGTCTCGTTCGACGAGCCGACGGCCACGACGAGCACGGCCAGGTCGCGGTCGGCGGGGGAGACACCCGCCTCGGCCAGTCGCTGCCGCAACACCGTCACCAGCGCGGGGTCATCACCCAACACGTCGGCCTGATCGACCGTCGCACCCGCCTCTTCGATCATCGACGGAATGTCGATGCGGGCGTGAAAAGCGTTGGCCAACAAGAACGGAACTACGACGCCGTCGCGTACGTCGGCCAGCACGTCGGGCAGCGACGGCCCGGTGCGCTCCAGAAACGCCGGCCGCACGTCCAGCCACGGACGCAGCCGCCGGATCCGGCCGGCGACCGCATGCGTCACCGCCGCCGATCGCGGGTCGACGCTGCCGTGCGCCGCCAGGATCAGCGGACGGGTGGCGGTGGTCACGACGCGTGCAACCCGCATTCGATCTTGCCGGTGCCCGCCCAGCGGCCGCTGCGCGGATCCGCGCCGTCCACCGGCTTGGTGGTGCACGGCGCGCAGCCGATCGACGGATAGCCTTCGTCCACAAGGGGATTCACCAGCACGCCGTGCTCATCGATGTAGGCCTGCATGTCGTCGTCGGTCCACGCCGCCAGCGGGTTGACCTTCACCAGCCCGAACGCGTTGTCCCAGCTGATGAACGGCGCGTTCGCGCGCGTCGGTGCCTCCACCCGGCGGATGCCGGTGACCCACGCCGAGTAGCCGCGCAGCGCCTTACGCAACGGCTCGACCTTGCGCATCCGGCAGCACTCATTGGGCTCGCGGGCGAACAGGTTCTTGCCGAACAGCTCATCCTGCTCGGCGACGGTCTTCTCGGCGGTGACGTTGATCACGTTGACGTCATAGACCGCCTCGACGGCGTCGCGGGTGCCGATGGTCTCGACGAAGTGGTAGCCGGTGTCCAGGAACAGGATGTCCACCCCGGGGCGCACCTGGGCGGCCATGTGCACCAACACCGCGTCCTGCATGTTCGACGCCACCACGTAGCCCGATCGCCCCGGCCCGCCGGAATATGCGCCGCCGAAGTTCTCGTCGGTCCAGCGCAGCAGCTCCTCGGCCGACGCGCCGTCCAGCTCGGCGGCGCCCCGCTCGGCCAGCGCCCGCAGCTCGGCTTCCGTCCTCACATCACTCATCTCGGTCATCGCAGATCCGCCTCGTCCGCCCGCATCGCCCAGACAGCGAAACGCTCGCCGTCCTCGCGTTGTTTCACGAAATTGCGCACGACCCGGTCGATGTAGTCGCCGAGCTCCGTCGAGAGCACCTTGTGGCCGCGCAGCTTGCGGCCGAACCCGCTGTCCAGGCCCAGGCTGCCGCCCAGGTGCACCTGGAAGCCCTCCACCGTGTTGCCGTTGCCGTCGTCGACCATCTGGCCCTTGAACCCGATGTCGGCGACCTGGATGCGCGCGCACGAGTTCGGGCAGCCGTTGATGTTGACCGTGATCGGCACGTCGAGCTGGGCGTTGATGTCCTCGAGCCGCTTCTCCAGCTCGGGCACCAGCTGCTGCGCCCGGCCCTTGGTGTCGGCGAACGACAGCTTGCAGTACTCGATGCCGGTGCAGGCCATCAGGTTCTTGCGCCAGTGCGACGGGGACGACGGCAGACCGAGCGCGTCGAGGGCGGCGACCAGCTCGTCGACCTTCTCGTCGGGCACGTCGAGGATGATCAGCTTCTGGTACGGCGTGAGACGGATGCGGTCCGAGCCCACCGCCTCGGCCAGGTCGGCCACCCTGGTCAGAATCGTGCCGGACACCCGCCCGGCGATCGGGGCGACGCCGACGGCGTTGAGCCCGTTCTTGAGCTTCTGCACGCCGACGTGATCGATCGGATGCTTGACCGGTTCGGGCGCGGGCCCGTCGATCAGCTTGCGGCCCAGGTACTCGTCCTCGAGCACCTGCCGGAATTTCTCGATGCCCCAGTCCTTGATCAGGAACTTCAGCCGCGCCTTGGACCGCAGCCGGCGGTAGCCGTAGTCGCGGAACACCGAGGTGATGCCCTCCCAGACGTCGGGCACCTCCGCCAGCGGCACCCACGCGCCGAGCCGCTGGGCCAGCATCGGGTTGGTCGACAGGCCGCCACCCACCCAGACGTCCAGGCCGGGGCCGTGCTCGGGATGGTTGACGCCGATGAACGCCACGTCGTTGACCTCGTGGGCGACGTCCTGCAGCCCCGAGATCGCGGTCTTGTACTTGCGCGGCAGGTTCGAGAACTCCGGGTTGCCCACGTAGCGGCGGACGATCTCGTCCACGGCCCAGGACGGGTCGAGCACCTCATCGAGCGACTCGCCGGACAGCGGGCCGCCGAGCACCACGCGCGGGCAGTCCCCGCACGCCTCGGTGGTCTGCAGGCCGACGGCGGCCAGCCGCTCCCAGATCTCCGGCACGTCCTCGATCTGGATCCAGTGGTACTGGATGTTCTCCCGGTCGGAGATGTCGGCGGTGTCTCGGGCGAACTCGGTGGAGATCTCACCGATGGTGCGCAGCGCCCGCGCGCTGAGCGCGCCGCCGTCGCAGCGCACCCGCATCATGAAGTACTTGGCCTCGAGTAGGTCGGCGTTCTCATCGCCGGTCCAGGTGCCGTCGTAGCCCTGCTCGCGCTGGGTGTACAGGCCCATCCACCGGAACCGGCCGCGCAGGTCCTGCTTGTCGATGCTGTCGAAACCGCGCTTGGCGTAGCTGTCGATGATGCGCGAGCGCACGTTGAGCGGGTTGTCGTCCTTCTTGAACTGTTCGTTGGCGTTGAGCGGCTCGCGGTAACCGAGCGCCCACTGCCCCTCGCCGCGCGGGCGCTTGACGGGCTTTGCGGTGGTCATTTGGGGTTTGGCTCCTCTGTGGAGCCGGATCGCGCGTATCACCGGGGCTGTCCGGCGGCGCAGATCCGGCGGCCAGCTGAAAACGTTTCGGTGGGCTGGTGTCCTAGATCAGGCGCGTCAGGGCAGACAACAACAGGAACAGACGCGCTTGAAATCGACATGCCGCCGCACCACCAGCGAGACGCGCGGGAGGAAGCTGCGGGCGGCAATCACGCCGTCGATTGTGCCATGGACCCCGCCATATGCTCTAACCGGGGCGAATTTCTGCTCAGCGCGAGCCGAATCTCGAATGCGGGACACTGGTGGGCGTGAAAGTCCGGACGGTACCCGCCGCGCACCCGGTTCTGGTGGGCACGCCGGACCGGGCGTTCGGCATCTATGTCCACGTGCCGTTCTGCGCCTCGCGCTGCGGCTACTGCGACTTCAACACCTACACCCCCGCCGAGGCGGGCGGGGCCGGCCCGGCGGGCTGGCTGTCGGGGCTGCCCACCCAGCCGCGGGTGGGCGGGAAGCGGCGGGGGGGGG